>WNFD01000070.1_pt1 | contig 92235 bp, 87 predicted proteins | sample 5400491 | NCBI WGS metagenome assembly WNFD01 (sample SAMN13153343, study PRJNA577476) | soil metagenome | isolation source: 120 cm saprolite under Douglas fir tree site 2 hole 2 replicate 2 | place: USA:California | collected 2015-04-18 | reverse complement strand
GCCACGTACTGCCGGATGGCCGCGGCCTCGGTAGGCGGGAAGAAGCCCTGCGCTTCGAGCTCCCAGGCGAGGGCCAGGAAGGCCTTGCTCTGCGGGATCAGCGCGTGTGCAGGCGGCAGCATGGCAAGAGCGCCCGATCCGACCGCCTCGAGCAGCGGGCCATGGCCCGGCTCGGCCAGCCACTCGAGCGGATAGTAGCGGAAGAGGAGGTCGACGCGTCGGCCGCCGAGCGTCGCGCCCCGCCTGTCAATCCGGACGCCTTCCGGAGTCCCCATTTCGAGAGAGGCGTTGGGCAAGGCCCCGCGCGCCGCCCGGGCATGCGCTCGGAGCTGATCCTGGTCCTCGGGCGATGCGAGAACGCCAACCAGCCCGATGCGCAGGCTGCGTGTCGCCGAGCCCGGCCCGAGCTTGCGCTCAGCCCAGCGCCGCCAGGCGGACACGAGCGCGGGCCAGAAGCCGCCGCTCAGCCCCCGCGAAGCTCGATGAAGCCGCGCCACTTCCGCCTCCGCCGAGCCCGTCTCCCAGAGCCCGGCCGGCGTGTCGCTGTTGATCTCGAGGAGCTTCCAGCGCCCGCCCAGCGTCCGGGCCCAGTCGAAGCGCGAGAGGAAGCTCCAGTCCTCGGGCGCCTCCACGGCCGCGGCCAGCGAAGCGACGCTCGGCGGAATTCCGAGCACGCCCAGGAGCTCTGGCCGCGCCGTCAGGTGAGCGAGCGCTCGCCCCACGGCTTGCCCGAGCACGAGGGTCGCATGCGAGAGCTCGTCCCAGTCGGGAGGCGACAGCTCGATGGTGGCGAGGCTGAAGTTGGCGAGACCATCCGTCCACACGTTCGTATAGCCCGCGAGCGCGAGGCGATCAGCGATGCCGCGCCATGCTGATCCTGGACCGGCGTCTCTCATCGCCGCTCGGCCTGGCTCGAGAACAGCCGGGCGCCTGCGCCGCTCGCGCCGCAGAACCGGTGGCGCCCACCACGTCGTGCGTTCCTGGGTCAGGGGAGTCGGCTGAAGTCGCGGGCAGAGACCCGACACCCCGCCCTCGGTGAGATAGACGCCCCAGTTGACATAGCCCGGCCGCGCGCCGCCGGGACCGGGCAGCCAGCGGCGACGCGGCGGCACGAAGACCTGGACGATCCAGTCGGCGGGACTCGCGGCGGCCACATCGAGCGCGGCCTGCCAATCGGTTGAAGTCGAAAGCGCCCCCGTCGTCACGCGCTCGGAATACCGCCCCAGCACGGGCTTGAGCACCCAGTCCTCGGGTCTCGAGCGGGCGCGCTCGAGCCAGCCGGCCTGGGAGGCGAGACCCGTCTGCGGGACGACGCTCCGGACCAGCTCGGCTTCACGTCGAGTCAGCCACCGTCCACCCCCTGCAAGAGCCCAGAGGGCAGCGAACATGCTCTTCGACTGAGCGACGACGGCGCGGGGATCGTTCAGCCAGAGGAGGTGCCTATCCCGCGCGGTCTCCAGGAGCGCGGCCCCCGCGGGCAGCTCGTGGAGATACTCGGCCGGGTACTGGCGCAGGACGATGTCCACCGGCTCTCCGTAGGCCGAAGGCACGCCGTCGTCCACGGAGAGGTTCTCGGGGCCCACCACGTCCCAGCGCCAGCCCAGGACAGCCGCCTCGCGGCCGAAGAGATAGGCGAGCCGGAACTCCTCGCGATGCGCGGGATCGGCGAGGATGGCGAGCCGTGGCGGGCGGCGGGCGCCGTGGGAGTGTTCGTGCCAGGCGTGTGCGAGCGCGTGGCGGAAGCGCATGCGCGCATGGCGATTCGGATTGCCGCGCGCGGGGCCTACTGCGCCCGACGCCCAGATCTCGCGCTGGCCCGCCGGCTTGTCGCAGTTGTACTCGAGGACGGCGAGCCCGCCGCCCGCCCGCTCGAAGATGTCGAAGCGCCCCCAGAAGAAGGGCGAGGCCAAGGGGCCGCGGGAGTAGATGTCCTTGGCGAGGGGAAAGTCCGGCAGCGAGAGCCCGGCGAGGGCGGGATCGTCGCTCAGAAGTCCATCGGCGAGACGGCGCAGGAGATGGTCGAGCGCGGCACCGGTGCGCGAGAGCTCGCGGTGAAGCGAGGGAGCGATCCAGAGCGGCTCGGTCGCCGCCACGGATTCCTCTCCGGCGGCGCTCTGCTGCGCCCAGTGGAGAAGAAGGTGGTCGGTGAGGTCGCGCGCTCGGGTGCCGCGCGGCCGGTCAGGCAGCGGCGCTGGGCGCGCCATGGTAGCCGCCCGTGGAGGACTTCGAGCCGGAGAACCAGCCGCCGCGCGAGGCATCGGAGAACTTCGAGTATCCCGGCGGCTGGGCGTGATAGTAGGAATAGCCGCCGAAGGTGGTGCGGTAGTACGTCCTGCCGTCGGGCCGGCGCTCCCAGCAGCCGTCGGGATCGTCCCAGCCCGCGGAGCCCGGCGCCGTGGCGCGCGGCGCGCAGATGGGCGCCTTGGCCGATGGCGGCTGCGAATCGCAGCCGGCCAGGGCGGAGGCGGCCAGGATGCCCGCGGCGAACGTCAGCGCGAGGTGCTTGGGATGGGGCGCCCGCGGCCTGCGGCGGCGCTTAGCCATCGGCGCCGACCTTCCGCCTCACGTCTGCCGTCACGGTGACCTTGAGCCGCCGACCCAGGTAGGCGAGGTAGGCCGCGAGGTCTTCCTGCGTCTCGTTCCACACCCACGCGCGCGCGCGCGTCACGCTCATCTGTGCGAGATGCTCGAGGGTGGGCACGTCCTCTTCGCCCAGGGCATACCGATTGTCGAGGCGGGCCGACCGTGGCCCGGCGTGGCGCGAGCTGTCGAGGAGCAGATAGACGCCGCGCGCCGGCGCGTGCTCGAGCTTCGCTCCGAGGGCGAGGAGGAGGGGGATCTCCTCGCGGCCGTCGAGAATGCCGCGCGGGTCGTACCAGCCGTTCCAGGCGAGGGCCGCCGTGAGCGCTCGGCGCCGGCGAAGCATATAGGCGAGCCACACGGCGAGAGGACCGGGCAGATCGAATATCCAGAGCGCGCGCGGATCGGGAGCGGGAAGGAGGCGCAGCAGCTTCTCGACGGCGCGAGGCGGCGCGCCGTGGCCCTTGACCGGGAGCGCGCGGTCGCGATAGTGACAGGCCGCGGCGAAGGGCGTGGCGCGAAACCACGGCTCGAGCGGGCCCGCGCCCCGGCGCCACGCGCGCATGGCCTGGGTCACGCGCGCCTCCGGCCACGCGGCGAGCGTGCCCGCGCGCGCCATCAGAAGCCCAGGAAGCCCATCGCGCCGACGATGACGGCGGCCAGCACGATGAAGAGCCCTTCGAGCTCCATGCCCAGCATGGCGTTGCCCGTGGCCAGCTCGCTGACGAAGTCGCGCGGGTCGATCCAGTCGTAGACCTTGAAGAAGATGAGGAGGAGCACCATGCTGATCGCGGTGTCCGCCAACGCCCAGCCGAGATGTCCCGTGGACTGGATGGCGGCCAGGGAGATGATGGCGAGCGCGATGTAGAGACCACGGAGGACGTGCCCGACGGCGGCGTCTCTCCGGTCCGAGGCCCAGCGTAGCGAGAAGGGCGTGAGCCAGTGGAAGGCGAAGCGAACGAGGAAGGCGAGGGCCAGGAACGAGACGGCCCACCCCAAGGCCTTGCCGTAGCCCTGGAGGAGGGCCACTAGCGGCTTCCCGCGCCGGTCACGATCTTGTCGATGGGCCAGAGCCGGCCCGCGGAGACCTCGACGAAGCCGCTGTTCCACGTCTCCACGGAAAGCCACGCGCGGTCGTCGCCCTGAGAGCGCAGCACTTGATAGGAAAGGCCGTCCCCGGGAGCGGCATCCACGCTGCCCAGGATCCTCGAGACGGTGGCCGTGCCGACCTCCGCCCGCGCGTAGGTGCGGCCGTTCCAGCTCGCGCGGCCGTCGGGGCCGACGGGAAGGTCGAGGTGATCGTACCGGACGATCTTTCCCTCCTCGAGGGCCAGCCAGGCCGCGTCCACGCCGCGCTCGATCTTGACCACCGGCCACTCGCTGCCGGCGTCCCTGTAGAAGAGGACGGCCGTGACATTCCACGTCTCGCCGCCGGCCTGGATCTGATCTCCCGGCTGGACGCTCGTGAGGGTCTCGGGGCCTTCCGTGCGCTTGCGGCCGGGGAAGCGATCGAGCCAGCCCATGCGGCGCCCTCCTGTTCGCACTCGCGCCTGACGATCGCGACCAGTATAGGCGGCGGCTCCAGCCAGACCAAGAAACCTGTGTGTCTCGGAGACATCGCTTGACTGCCCTCGGTGCCGGCACGACAATCCTTCCCGTCGGGCCTCGCGCAAGTCCCGCGGTTGGGATAACCTTCTCGCGGACAAACTCTCAACTGGAGGGACCCATGGCCTACGACCTCCTGGTCAAGAACGGTCGCATCATCGATGGCTCCGGTCGGCCCGCCTTCAACGGCGACGTGGCGGTGGCCCACGGCAAGATCGTGGAGCTTGGCCGCCTCGACGGCCCCGCGCGGCGGGTGATCGAGGCGGATGGACGCGTGGTGGCGCCGGGGTTCGTCGACAACCACTGCCACTACGACGCCCAGGTCCTCTGGGACCCCCTCTGCACCTTCTCCTCCCATCACGGGGCGACCACCGTCATCATCGGCAACTGCTCGCTGGCCCTCGCTCCCGTCAAGGCCCACGAGCGCCAGAAGCTGGCCGGCATGCTCTCCTACGTCGAGGCCATCCCCATGGACGTGCTCGAGGCGGGCGTGCCCTGGACGTGGGAGACGTACCCCGAGTACATGACCGCGATCGGCCAGCGCCTCGGCGTGAACGTGGGGACGCTCGTCGGCCACTCGGCGGTCCGGCTCTACGCCATGGGCGCGGACTGCTCGGAGCGCCCGGCCACCGACGCCGAGCTCGAGGCCATGCGACGCGTGGTGCGGGAGGCGCTCGAGGCGGGGGCCCTCGGTCTGTCGATCACGCGCAACATGAACCACTTCGACATCGCGGGGACGCGCATTCCCGCCGCGTGCGCGCCAGAGTCGGAGCTGTTCGCGCTCGCCGACGTCCTGCGCGAGGCCGGCACCGGGGTGATCCAGTGCGGCGGAGGCACCAATCCCGAGCTGAAGGACGGCTTGCTCAGCCGGCTCTCTCAGGCCTGTGGCCGGACGATCATGTACAACACGCTCCTCGAGCAGGCGCGTCAGCCGGGGCGGTGGCAAAAGCACCTGGCCCACGTCGAGGCGACGGCCAAGCAGGGGATCCGCGCGATTCCGCTCTGCAATCCCGGGAGCGTGGTGAACCGGTTCACCATGCGGAACTGCCAGGTGTTCCGGAGCATGCCCACGTGGCTCCCCATTCTTCAGGCCTCCGATGGCGAGAAGCTCGCGGCCTATCGGAACCCGGAGATCCGGGCGAAGCTCCGGAGCGAGGTCGAGGCGCCGCTCGGGCCGGACTCGACGTTCTCCAAGCGCTGGGACCTGATGATCGTCGAGGAGCCGGTGCTTCCGAAGAACCGCGGCCTCCGGGGACAGCACATCGCGGAGATCGCGAAGGCGCAAGGCAAGCACCCGCTCGACGCCTTCCTCGACCTGGTCGTGGAAGAGGACCTGGCGACGGTCTTCAGTCTGGGCGAGATCAACATGGACACGGAGGCGGTCGCGCAGATCCTGGGCAGCCCCTACGCCGTGGTGGGGCTCTCCGACGGCGGCGCCCACGTGCAGTTCCACTCGAACGTGTCGAACCCCACGCGATTGCTCGGCTACTGGGTGCGCGAGAAGGGCATCATGTCGCTCGAGCTGGCCGTTCGCCGGCTCACCTTCGACTCGGCCTCGGCCTTCGGCATCTACGACCGCGGCCTGCTGCAGCCGGGGATGGCCGCCGATCTCGTCATCTTCGATCCCGACACCGTGCGCCCGGTCCCGGAAGACGTGGTCCACGATTTTCCGAGCAACGGCTGGCGGATGCGCGAGCTGGCCGAGGGCATCCACTACACCGTGGTCAACGGCGAGGTGCTGATGGAGAAGGGCACCCACACGGGGAGCTATCCCGGCCGCGTGCTGCACAACGCCCGGTATCAAGCCGCCTGAGGGCGGGAACATCATGGCGTACGACCTCGTGATCAGGAACGGGATGGTCGTCGACGGGACGGGATTTTCGCGCTATCGCGCCGACGTGGCGATTCAGGACGGGACGATCGTCGAGATCGGGAAGATCCGGGGCGCGGCGGCGGCGGCGACCATCGATGCCGACGGGCTCTTCATCGCGCCGGGGATCATCGATCTGCACACCCATTACGACGCGCAGCCGTTCTGGGACAAGCTGTGCACGTCCTCGGTGTGGCACGGGGTCACCACGGTCCTGACGGGCAACTGCGGGCTCACCCTGGCGCCATTGAAGCCCGAGCACCGCGAGGCGATGCTCGCCACCTTCTGCTGCGTCGAGGACCTGCCCGTGAAGTCCCTCGCCGCGGTGCTTCCCTGGGACTGGGAGAGCTTCGCGGAGTACATGGACGCCATCGACCAGGGCCTCGGCGTCAACATGATGCCCTTGGTCGGGCACAACCCTCTGCGGCTCGGTGCCATGGGGCCGGCCGCCTGGGAGCGCGCGGCGGACGCGGACGAGACCGCCGCCATGCAGCGCCTCCTCGGGGCCTGCATGGAAGCGGGCGCCTGGGGATGGAGCACCACCGCGTCACCGACTCACGCCGGGCCCTCCGGCGAGCCGGTGCCCACGCGGCTCGCTCAGAACGACGAGCGCCTGGCCCTCGCCCGCACCGTGGCCGAGTTCAACCGCGGGGTGATCGAGATCCTGCCGCCCTCGGTGGGCAAGCCCGATGAGGCCGATCGCCAGCACCTGCGCGAGGTCTCGCTGGCGAGCGGGCGCCCCGTCTTCTTCCTGGGCTTCGACGCCGATGCCCGCAGCTACGTGGAAGCGGCGGCCCGCGACGGGGTGCAGCTCTACAACCTCCTGCGGGCCATTCCCTTCAATCCCCGGATCACCCTCACGAACACGACCTTCTTCAAGAACCTCGACGTGTGGGATGTCGCCATGGACTTGCCGGTGGCGGAGCGGCTCGCCGTCCTGGCCGATCCCGCGAGGCGTCCGGCGCTGCGCGACGCGGCCATGCAGCGCCAGCGCCGCCGGCCCGGCGTCCTCGGGCGCTTCATCCCCTGGCCGGGGATCATCGTGCGCCGGGTTGCGCTCGACAAGAACCGGCCGATGGAGGGTCGCCGCCTCGCCGATCTCGCCGCCACGCAGGGCAAGCACGTCGCCGACGCGATGCTCGACCTCGCGGTCGAGGAGCGGCTGGAGACGGAGTTCGAGCTGCAGACGCGCTCTCCCGAAGAGGATGTCCAGCTCGTCGAGATGGTGAAGACCGGCCATGCCCTGCCGTCCCAGTCGGACGCGGGGGCGCATCTCAACACGAATTTCTGCACGGCAGGCGAGTCGAGCTACGTCCTCGGCCAGTGGGTGCGGGAACGGCAGCTCCTGACCCTCGAGGACGCCGTCTGCCGGTTGACCTTCCAGCCCGCCTGCGTCATGGGCTTGCGCGACCGCGGCCTCGTCCGGAAGGGATTTGCCGCCGACCTGATGGTCTTCGACCTCTCGAGCATCGGGGTGAAGGAGGACGAGGTCTTGCACGACGGACCCGCCGGCGTTCCCCGGCGCGTGCAGCGCGCCGAGGGCGTGCATCACGTCATCGTCGGCGGCAAGGTGGTGTTCGACCACGGGCAACACACCGGGGCGCTCCCCGGCCGGGTGCTTCGCGCCGGCCCACAGGGCTGAGCGGGGGACCGGCTGAACCTGGAGGGCGGTTCCCCGCGAACTCTCGGATACCGAAGGCTGCGAGCGAGTATTGACGTACCGCGCGGCCCTCTGAAGGGAACCTCGACGGCAAGAGAGGGGACCATGACTCGCCAAACGAAGATCGCCTACATCCAGGCCGCGTGGCACACCGACATCACCGACCGCTGCAAGCAGGCGTTCATCGCGGAGCTTGCCAGGCACGGGTACGACCAGAGTGGCGTCGAGTTCTTCTCGGCCCCGGGCAGCCTGGAGATCCCGCTCATGGCCAAGAAGCTCGCCAAGACGGGCAAGTACGCGGCGGTCTGCGCGAGCGGATTCGTGGTCGACGGCGGGATCTACCGGCATGAATTCGTCGCGCAGGCCGTCCTGCAAGGCATCGTGCAGACATCCCTCGAGACCGAGGTGCCCATCCTGTCCGCCGTCCTGACCCCGCACCACTTCCACGATCATGCCGATCATCAAGAGTTCTTTCGGTCGCACATGGTCACCAAGGGCAAGGAGCTGGCCAGCGCGTGCCTCTCGATCATCGAGAACCTCGCAGCCGTCGCTTAGCTCACATGAGCTCCTCCCGGAGCCCAGGCTTGTGAATCTTGCCGGTCGGCGTGCGAGGAAGCTCCTCGGCCTTGCGGAAGACGAGCCGGGTCGGGACCTTGTAGCTGGCGAGCCGCTCGCGGCAGAAGGCGACGATCGCCCCCGCGTCGGCCCCCGCGGCTGGGTAAAGCTCCAGCACCGCGACCACGACCTCGTCCTTGTCACGGTCGGGAACGCCGATCACGTACGCCTGCTTGACGCCCGGATGCTGGAGGAGGACGCTCTCCACCTCGAGCGGCGCCACGTTGATGCCGCCGGTCTTGATCATCTCCTTCAACCGACCCCGGAAGCGCACCCGCCCGTCCTCGCCGACCAGCCCGAGGTCACCTGTATGGAAATATCCTTCACCGTCGAAGGCGGCCGCGTCGAGCTCGGGTGCCCGAAAATAGCCTGGCGTGACATGACCGGCCACGCATAGCTCGCCAACCTCCCCCGCGGGCAGCGGCCGGCGCGTCTCCGGATCCGCGACGCGGATGTCCATGCCGGGCAGCGGCAGGCCCTGCGTGTGCAGGCGCCACGCGAGCGGATCGTGGGCGTCGGTGACCGCGCAGTTGCCGTACGTCTCCGTCGACCCGTAGACATTGCAGAGCTCGCGAGCGCCCACCGCCTCCATCGTCATCTCGATATCCTCCGCGAGACCGATGGTCAGGCCGGTGCGCATGGAGTCGAGTCGCCGCCGGCCACGATCGGGATGCTCAAGCATGGCGCGCGCCATGTTTGCCATGCCGTAGTAGACGCTGCACCGCTCACGGTCCAGCAGCTCCAGCGCCTCCCCGGGCTCGAAGCTCTCCTGCAGCACGACGCACCCGCCGTGGGTCAGGATCGCGGGCAGCGCGTTCGCGGAGCCGAACGACCAGAAGAGCGGCACGGCGAGCCAGAGCCGATCCGCGGGAGTCAGATGCTGGCGCTCTCCGATGTTGAAGCCGTTCTCGATGATGCCGCCGTGCGCGAGCGTGACGCCTTTCGGCGTGGCCGTCGACCCCGAGGTGTACAGGATGTAGCACACGTCACTCGGGCTCACCGACCGCTGGCTCACCCGCAGGGCCGCGGTTCCCACGCCGGCTCCCAGCGCGAGAAAGTCCTCCGATGGGAACACACCGTCCCCGCGCCGTCCGTCCATGGACACGACGGTCCGGAGCCTCGGCAGTCGCTCGCTTCGAAGCGCTCCGGGCGCACTCCCGGCCAGCTCGGGACAGAGGTCGTGGAGCACATCCAGGTAGGCATGCCCCCGAAAGGCCGAGACCGTGATGAGCGCTACCGCCTCGGAATGCCCGAGCATCCATCCCAGCTTGCGGGCCGTGGAGAAGGTGCTGATCGCCGCCACGATGCCGCCGATCTTGGCGATGGCGAGCGCGGCCACGACCCACTCCGGGCAGTTCGGCAGCAATACCGCGACTCGATCGCCGCGTGTCACCCCCACCGCGATGAGCGCGCGCGCGAGCTCATCGACGCGAGCGCGCAGCGCGGCGTAACCGAGGTGCTCGTTGCGAAAGGCGAGCGCCTGGGCGTGAGGCCGTTCCGCGGCCATCTCGTCGAGGAGATCCCCCAGCGTCTGACTCTTCGGGCGCCCGCTCATCGCCCGGTGAAACGCGGCGGCCGGCCCTCGCGGTGCGCGGCCATGCCCTCGTCGACGTCATGGCTCCACTCGAGCGCGTGACGGAGGGCGTCGGAGAGCGAACGGGCGGCAGCGAAGCCGGCGGCCCGGCCGGCGTTCATGATGCGCTTGGCGCCCCGCGTGGCAAGCGGGCCGCTCGCGCCGATGCGGGCGGCCAGGGCCTGGGCCTCCGCCCCCACGCGGTCGGCGGGGTACACGGCGAGGACGAGCCCGAGGCGCTCCATCTCCCCCGCGTCGATCTCGCGGCCGGTGCAGATGAGCTCGAGGGCGCGCGCGCGGCCGACGATGGCGGGGAGCCGCACCGGCCCGCCCGCTCCGGGAAAGCCTCCCCACAGCGCCTCCGGAAGCTTGAAGGTCGCGTGGGCGGCGGCCAGCCGTATGTCACAGGCCAGGGCCAGCTCCGCCGCGCCCGCCCGCGCGGCGCCGTTGAATGCCGCGATGACGATCTGGGGCAGCGCCTCGATGGCATCGTAGAGCCGGTTGGCGATACGGACGAGGTCGAGGATCTGCTCTTTGGTGTAGCTGGCCCGCACGGCCGGGTTCAGGATGCCCATCGAGAAGAACTCTGAGCCGCTTCCCGTGACGACCACGGCCTGGATCTCGTCGTCATCGCGGAGATCGTCGGCAATGCCCTGCATCGTCAGGAGGACGTCACGGGTGAGTCGGTTCTGGTCGCCCGGGCGATCGAAGGTCAGCGTGAGGACGCGCTCCGCGCGCTCCACGCGCACATCGGACGCTGGCGGCGGGATCCCGGGGGTCATGATGCGCGTATGCTAGCACTCGCCACCGTTCCGGTGCGGCCGTCGTGGCGCCGGACGGGTCGGCGGTCACTCGTAGCGGGGCGGGCGCTTCTCCCGGAACGCGGCAACACCCTCGGTGAACTCCGCGCTGGCCCGCACCTGGTCGCCGAGCTGCTGGTCGAGCGCTTCGCGTGACCGCCCGTGATCGGCGATCGTCGCGCTGATCTGCTGCTTCACCGCCTGCACCGCGGACGGGCTGTTGGCCGCGATGGCCTCCGCGGTCTCGAGCGCCCAGGCCGTGAGATCGGCGGCAGGCACGATGCGGTTGACGAGCCCCAGGCGCGCCGCCTCCCCCGCATCCACGAGCCGGCCGGTGAGGAGGAGATCCATCGCGTGAACGTGCCCGATCTGCTGGATCAGCTTGATCGTGGCGCCGCCGAACGGGTAGATCGACCAGCGCACCTCGGGAAGGCCGAACCGCGCGTGGGGCGCGGCGGCCCGGATATCGGTGGAGAGGAGGAGCTCCAGCCCGCCGCCGACGCAGTCGCCGTTGACCGCGGCCACGATCGGCTTCGAGTACGCGTCGGTCTTCAGGAGCGCATGGCTGACGATCTTCGCGGTCTCCGCGCTGGCCGAGAGATCGCCGCTGATATCGGCCCCGGCGCAGAAGGCGCGGTCGCCAGCTCCCGTCAGCACGATGCAGCGGCAGTCGCCCCGCCCGAGCTCGTCCCACACCCGTCCAAGCTCCGCCATCATCGGCCTGGTCATGGCGTTGAGGCGCCGCTGGTTGTCGATCGTCACCATCACGATGTGCCGCCCGTGCCGTTCCACGCGGATCTCCGTCATCGCGGCTCCAGCACCACCACGACCTTGCCGTGCGCCCTGCGGTCCGTGAGCAGCCGGATCGCCTCCACGCTCTGCTCGAGGGGCAGGCGATGCGTGACGAGCGGCCGGAGCTTGCCCTCGCCGTACCACCGCACGAGCTCATCGACGGACCGGAGGAGCTTGTCCGGCGCGTGCCAGCGGAAGTACCGCAACGAGGATCCGAGCGCGGCGCGATGCTTCACGAGGAGCCGGTTCGCCGGGATCTTCGGCACGCCGGCCACGAAGCCGATGAGGAGGATGCGGCCACCCCACCCGAGCGACGACAGCGCGGAGTCGAAGAGATCTCCGCCGACGGGATCGAAGCACACGTCGGCGCCCTCGCCGTTCGTCAGCGCCATCACGCGGTCCGTGAGCTTTTCCTCAGCATAGTTGACGACGTCATCCGCCCCGCGCTCTTGCGCCGCCGCGAGCTTCTCGGCCGTGCTGGCCGCGGCGATCACGCGCGCGCCCATGGCCTTGCCGATCTCGACGGCGGTGAGCCCCACGCCTCCCGCCGCTCCCAGCACCAGCAACGTCTCGCCAGGCTCGAGCCGGGCCTGCCAGCGGAGCGCGACGTGGCTCGAGATGTACGCGATGGGAAAGGCGCCGGCTTCCTCGAAGCTCATGCGGTCGGGAATGGCGAAGGTTTCCGCCTCGGGAGCGGCCGCGAGCTCGGCGAGGCCGCCGTGGGCCAGGATTGCCATCACGCGATCACCCGGCCTGAAGCGCGTCACGCGGTCTCCGCAGGCGGCGACGATCCCCGCCGCCTCGAGGCCGGGGCTGAAGGGCAGCGGCGGCTTCGTCTGGTAGTGCCCGGCGACCATGATGGAATCGGCGTAATTGATCCCCGCCGCCCTGACCGCGATGATCACCTCATCGCCGGCAGGGACGGGCGGCGGCGCGTCGCCGAGCTGGAGACCCTCGACAGCTCCCCACGCGTGACAGAGCACGGCGCGCATCGATCAGCCGTGCCTCACGAGGGCAGACGTCGCGTCCACGGCGGGCCGCCGACGCGCATCACACGAGCCGAGGACGATCGCCCTCGACGATGATCCGCCACAGCACGCGGCTCTGGCTCCGGTCGTAGTCGCCGTGGGCCCGGTGCATGGTCGCGCGGTCGTCGATGACCAGGACGTCGCCCTTGCGCCAGACGTGCTGGTAGACGATCTCCGGTCGGATCATCCGGTCGAGCAGATCGCGCATGTAGGCCTTGCTCGCCTCGGGCGTCATGCCGTCGATGTGGGTGGCCTTGGAGATGTGAAAGTACACCGCCTTCGAGCCATGCACGGGATGGGTGCGCACCATGGGATGCTCGACCGGCTTGCCGTACTTGTCCCGGTCCTCGGGGCGCGTGTCGGCGTGGCCGTCCAGGCCGTTGAACGTCGTGAGCGACTCGAGGCGCCGGCGCTCGCCCTCCGGAAGCGCGACGTAGGCCGCGCGCATGCTCGCCACGCTCGTGCCGCCGCCGGCCGACGGGATCTCCACCCCGTACAGGATGGTGGCGGCGGGCGGATGCTCACGGTTGGTATGATCGGTGTGCCACTGCTCGGCCGGCTGCTGACCGTTCCGGTGCCAGATCAGGCCGATCATCGGGAAGTCCGGCATGTTGTGCTGTGAGTAGTGCTGCTCCATCGGCGGCCCGAATACCGACGCGGCGGCGAGATACTGGACGGGCGTCAGGGACTGATCGCGAAACACCAGCGCCAGATGGTCGGCGAGCGCGCGCGTCAGCGCGTGCCGGGTCGACTCGTCGATGGGCGCGCCGAGGTCGACCCCGGCGATCTCGGCGCCCAGCGATGGATGGACCGGCGTGATCCGAACGTGTGCCATGGCGCGCCCCTCAGCGGGCCAGGCCGGGGCTGCCGGCCGGCACGGCATAGAAGTTCATCGTCAGCGAGACCGCCGTGTAGTAGCCCATCAGGACGATCATGTCGCTGACGCTCTCGTGCCCGAGCACCGTGACGGCACGGTCGTGGAGGCCCTGAGAGACGAGCCGCCCGCCCGCGAGCGTCATCGCCACCTCGTAGACCACCTGCTCGCGCGCGTCCAGGAACGAGGTCGGAAGGCCGGCGATGATCGCCTCCACGGCGCGGGCGGGCAGGCCGACCTCCTTGCCGCGCTTCTCGTGCGCGGCCGTGGGATAGGCCGAATGCCACGCGCTGGTGATGACGAGGACGGCGATCTCCCGCTCGCGCTCCGACAGCGAGGACTGGCCCGGCGTGAAATGCTGCCCGAGCGGCGCGGCCGCGTGCACGAGCTTCGGGTTTTGCACCCACACCTTGTAGGGCCCGGGGAGCCGACCGCGGGGGCCGTCGACCAGGAAGCGGTAGCCCTCTCGCTGCTCCGGCGTCATCCGGTCGACCGGAATCTCGGCATAGCGTCCGAACGTAGGCGCGTCGCTCATGCGCGTGCCTCCTCCCTGCGGATCATACTCCAGGGGAGCGCGATGTGGCGTGGCCGCGCGACGGTCGGCCTCGGCCCTTGCCGCGCGGCGCGTCCTCGCCTATGGTGGATTCGCCGCGGCGACCCGGCCGTCGCGTCCGCGAATCCCCGAGCTGCCGAGCCAAGGAGGCTTCTGTGAGCGTGAAGAAGAACTTCTACAGCGACAACGTGTCCGGCGCCGCCCCCGAGATCCTGCAGGCGCTCGTCGCCGCCAACGCCGGGGACACCGCGCCGTACGGCGGCGACCCCGTCACCGAGGGGCTCCAGGCCCGCTTCGCGGAGCTGTTCGAGACCGACGTCGAGGTCTACCCCGTGGGCACGGGGACGGCCGCCAACGGGCTCTGCGCGTCGATCGTCACCGCGCCCTACGGGGCCGTCTACCTGTCCGACAGCGCGCATCTGCACGGGAGCGAGTGCGGCGGGCCCGAGTTCTGGTCCGGGGGAAACGCCCGCACGATCCCCGTGCCGAGCGTGGACGGCAAGATCGCCGTCGCCGACCTGGCCCGCATGGTCGATGAGGCCGCAGCGCGCTCCGCCACCGAGGTGCCGCCGCGGGCCGTCAGCATCACCCAGGGCACAGAGTCGAGCACCGTGTACACCCTGAGCGAGGTGCGCGGCATCGCCGAGGCGGCTCGCGCGCGGCGCCTGTGGGTGCACATGGACGGCGCCCGCCTGGCCAACGCCGTTGCCCGCCTCGGCTGCACGCCGGCCGAGGCGACCTGGAAGGCAGGCGTCGACGTGCTGTCCTTCGGCGCCACCAAGAACGGAGCGCTCACCGCCGAGGCCGTCGTGTTCTTCAACCGCGAGCTGGCCCAGACCATGCGCTACCGCCGCCGGCGCGGCGGCCACCTCTTCTCGAAGATGCGCTTCCTCTCCGTGCAGCTCGAGGCCTTCATCGCCAACGACCTGTGGCTCCGGAACGCCCGCCACGCCAACGCCATGGCCCAGCGGGTCCGTGAGGGGCTGGCGAAGATTCCCGGCGTTCGGTTCCGGAGCCCCACCGAGATCAACTTCGTTCTCGTCAGCCTGCCGCAGCCGGTCTGGGACGGGCTGGTCGCCGAGGGCTACAGCTTCTCCCGGCGTGGCGCCCCCAGCGAGGGCATCATCCGGATCGCGTGCGCCTTCGACACGACGGAAGAGGCGGTGGATGCCCTCGTCGCCGCCGCCCGTCGTCATGCCGGCACTCGGCACGATGCCGACCGTCCTGCTCCCGTCATGAGGTGACGGGCCAACCTCTGAGGGGCGGGTCCTGATCCGCTCGTCACGTTGCGTTCCTGGGCGTTATGTCAGCTATGCCCTCGCCAGATCGGAGACGACACATGGCAAATACCGGCACGCGCACAGGACTTCAGCTTCGTTCAACGGTGAGGAAGGAGGGCATCGTCGAGCTATCGCTCGCCAGCGTCCCCACGCCCGAGCCAAAACCGGAAGAGGTGATCGTACGCATCGATGCCTCGCCCATCAACCCCTCCGACCAGGGACTCCTTTTCGCCGGAGCCGACATAAGCACCGCCAAGGCATCCGGCACGGCGCACAACCCCGTGGTGACGGCGAGCATCTCACCCGCGGTAATGAAGGCAATGGCAGGGCGTCTGGAGCAGTCGCTGCCCGTCGGCAACGAAGGGGCCGGGGTGGTCGTCCAGGCGGGGGCGTCTTCGGCAGCGCAGGCGCTGATGGACAAGACTGTCGCCATCCTCGGTGGCGCCATGTACTCGCAGTACCGCTGCATCAAAGCCGTGCAATGCCTGGTGTTGCCACCGGGTACCACACCGGCCGAGGGCGCCGCCTGCTTCGTCAATCCGCTCACCGCGCTCGGTATGGTCGCAACCATGCGCGCGGAGGGGCACAAGGCGCTCGTGCACACGGCGGCCGCCTCCAATCTCGGGCAGATGCTCAACAAGATCTGCATCAAGGACAGCGTTCGTCTGGTGAACATCGTGCGCAAGCCCGCGCACGTGGACGTCCTGAAGAAGATCGGCGCCACCTACGTGTGCAACTCGGACTCGCCAACCTTCATGGACGACCTCACCGAAGCGCTCGTCGCTACCGGTGCCACGGTGGCCTTCGATGCGATCGGCGGCGGAAGGCTGGCGGGGCAAATACTCACCGCCATGGAGACGGCAGCGAACAAGACGGCGAAGGAATACAGCCGTTATGGGTCCACGACGCACAAGCAGGTATACATCTATGGCGGACTGGACCGCGGGCCGACCGAGTTCAGCCGAACCTTCGGCATGGCCTGGGGTATTGGCGGCTGGCTGCTCACTCCCTTCCTGCAGAAAATTGGATTCGAGGCCGCCCAGAAGCTGCGAGCGCGGGTCGCGTCCGAGATCAAGAGCACGTTTGCGAGCACCTACACGAAGGAAGTCTCTCTCGCCGAGGCGCTGCGAATCGAAGAGATCGCCGTCTATGGCAAACAAGCGACGGGCGGGAAGTATCTGATCAACCCGAACAAAGGACTCCGCTGAATCGGCGGTGCCGTGCCGCCCGAGTTTGACGGTCCCAGCGGGGTGCGCCGAGGCCTCAGGACCACTCTTTCGATGGCCGGTCGAGGACGGCCCGGTCCCATCGACCGAGATCAGCCCCCGCCTCGTAGGCGCTCTGATAGAAATCCAGGACCGCGTCGTCTGGCGAGGATGCCGACCGGACCGCGTCGTACGGGAGGATGAAGTCGGCCAGCTCTCGGCTGTAGTAGGCCCCGGCCGGACGGATCGAGGTCGAAGCGAGAGCCGGAGGCTCGGGGCGCGTGTAGGCGTAGAAGGCGGGCTCGGCCACGGTGCCGCTTCCCGGCCAGAACCCGACGCTGATCTCCTCGTGTGAGCTCGACTCGCGGAGCACCCACCACTCGCTCTCCTTGGGCTCGGGAGCGCGCCGCCCGCTGAATCGCGTGAGGGCGAGATCCAGTGCGCCCCAGAAGAAGTGCACCGGGCTGGTCTTCCCCAGGAACCGCCCCTGGAACCGCTTCGCGATCCTGTCGGCCTGTGAGAGCACGCGGAAGAAGCGGTTGACCTGCGCGGCGTCGTAGGCGGCGTGACGTCGATCCTCGAGGAAGGGGATGGGGTTCTCGATCTCCACCGGCACCGGCCAGAGCTTCGGGACGATCCCGAGACCGGAGAGGGTGGCCATGTATTCCTTGTAGAAATCCGCGACGGCCTGCGGTCGGAGCTCGGTCTCGCGGGTCGCCCCGTCGCTCGTCTCGACGATGAGCCGGTGGTCGATGAAATCGAGCTCGACCTCGAAGGTGCGGAGGCCGTAGGGAATCGGGCTCGTGGTCAACCCCCGCGCGCTCACGTACAGCGGAACGTGCCACCAGTGGTTCTGCTTCGGCGAGAGGGCGAGACGGGTCTTTCCCACGATCTGCAGCCACATGTGAAGCGTGTCGCGGGTGTCCTGCCATTCCGCGAGGGGCAGGCGGGGCCAGAGGTCTTGGTCGGTCGTGCTGCTGGGGGTGGCCATCGGTCTCTCCATCTTCTGATGACGTGGAGTGGCGCCGGCGACTTCGTAGGTGAATTGTATGCCCGCGGCGGCCGGCCGCAAGGGGAGCCGTCGCCCTGCTATACTCCGGCGGCGAGCCGAGGTCTCTCATGAGCCTGCGTCCGATGACGGTGCTGATGCCGTTCTACACGCCCTTCTATGCCCCGCTGGCCGCCGGCGCCGCCCTGGGACACTTCCGCGAGGAAGGGCTCGACGTCAAGTGGCAGCCCGCGGCCGCCTTCGGGAAGAGCGCCGTCGAGGCTCTGCTCGACGGGAGCATCGAGATCACCCTGAGCGGGCTCATGCGAAGCTTCGACGTGGCGGACCGCGACGGCCGGTTCTTGCCCCACTTCGCCGAGGTGTGCAGCCGGAGCGGCTTCTTTCTTCTTGGCCGGAAGCCCATGCCGGGCTTCCGCTGGACCGACCTCGCGGGCAAGACCGTCATCGGCTTCGCCGAGGCCCCGACGCCGTGGCAGTGCATGCTGACCGTGCTGCGGCGACAGGGCGTGGATCCCGCTGCCGTGCGGATCGAGCGCAACCGTCCGGGGCCCGAGGCACTGGCCGCCTTCCGAAGTGGGCATGGCGATTTCTTCGAGCAGACCCAGCCCATCGTCGAGCAGCTGCTGGCGAGCGGGGAAGCTCATCTCGTCGCTTCCATGGGCGAGGCGACGGGGCCGGTCCCGTTCACCTCGTACATGACCACGCCCGCGTTCCTCCGCCGCGAGCCCGAGACCGTGCTTCGCTTCACCCGTGCCGTCTATCGCACCCAGCGCTGGCTGGCGCGCCAGGACGCGCAGACCATCGTCGAAACGATCGGGCCGGATTTCCGCGACATCGACCGCGGGGTGCTCGAGCGCGCGATCGAGCGCTTTAAGAAGCAAGACACGTGGGCGCGTGACCCTGTGCTCCGACAGCCCGGCTTCGACTACCTGCAGGAGATCCTGCAAACCGGCGGCTTTATCAAGAAGACCCACCGCTACGAAGATCTTGTAGACACCGCGCTCGCCGAGCGCGCCGTCAAGGAAATTGGGGGAAGCTAGTAGGAGTTTCGAAGGCTCGCAGGCGGCTCAAAAAGGTCCAGATGCGAGGCGGCGCCCGAAGGCCGCAGGTGAGGCGTACTCTCTGTACGTTGAACCTGCGGCCGAGGGCGCCGCACTCCCGCAGATGGGCCTTTTTCAGCCGCCTGCCCTCGGCTTCCAGTTTTTGAAGCGCTCGCGCAGGACCTTCTTGTCGAACTTGCCCACGGAGGTCTTGGGCACGGCGTCGATGAAGACGACCTCGTCGGGCAGCCACCACTTGGCCACGAGCGGTGCCAGATAGTCGAGGATCTCTTTCTCCGTGAGGTTGTCCTTGTGCTCGGGCTTGGGCACCACGCAGGCGAGCGGCCGCTCCTGCCAGCGCTCGTGGGGGACGGCGATGACGGCCGCCTCCATCACCTTCGGGTGGCCCATGATGCTCGTCTCCATGTCCACGCTCGAGATCCATTCACCGCCGGACTTGATGAGATCCTTGGTCCGGTCGGTGATCTGGACGTAGCCCTCGGGATCGATGGAGGCGACGTCGCCCGTGCGGAACCAGCCGTCCTCGGTGAACTGGGCGGCGCCCGCGGGGTTGTTGTAGTAGCCGGAGGTGATCCACGGCCCGCGCACCTGGATCTCACCCACGCACTTGCCGTCCCACGGCTGCACCGTGCCGCCGTCGTCGACGATGCGCATGTCCACGCCCGCCACCATGGCCCCCTGCTTGGCCCGGATGGTGTAGCGCTCGTCGTCGGGCAGGCTATCGGCGTAGGAGCGCGGGCGGCACACGGTGCCGAGGGGCGACATCTCCGTCATGCCCCAGGCGTGGAGCATGTACGCGCCGTACTCCTTGTCGAAGAGCTCGATGAGGGTCCGCGGCGCCGCGGAGCCGCCGATGGGGATGCAGCGGATGGAGGAAATATCCCACTGCGGCTCTTTCTCGAGGATGGCCTGGATGGCGATCCACACGGTGGGCACGGCTCCCACCAGGGTGACGCGCTCGTTGTGGACGATCTCGACGATGTCGCGCGGCTGCGGGTTGGGCCCGCCGAAGATCTGCGTGGAGCCGTTCATGACGCCGGCGAAGGGCACACACCAGGCGTTGGCGTGGAACATGGGCACGATGTGCAGGATCACGTCGCGCTCGCAGATGCCGAGCACGTCCACGGTCGAGGAGGCGAAGCAGTGGAGGTATACGCCGCGGTGCGTGTAGACCACGCCCTTGGGGTGCCCCGTGGTGCCGGAGGTGTAGCACATGCCGGCGGCGTCCGTCTCGTCAAGCTTTGGCCAGCTCTCCACGGGCTTGGCGTCGGCCACCAGCGCCTCGTAGTCGAGGGCGCCCGGGGGGATCTGCGCGTCCGGCGAATCCTTCATGACGATGAAGTGCCGGACGCTCGTGAGGTCCTTCCGGATGGGCTCGAGGAGGTGCCACAGGCTGGCGTCCACGACGAGCACCCGGTCCTCGGCGTGATTGATGATGTAGGTGATGTCCTGGGACGAGAGCCGGATGTTGACGGTGTGGAGCACCATGCCCATCAAGGGCGCAGCGAAATAGACCTCCATGTGGCGGTGCGAGTTCCACGCGAAGGTGCCGACGCGATCGCCCTTGGCGAGCCCCAGCTTGGCGAGAGCGGCGGAGAGCCGGCAGACGCGGTCGGCGTAGTCGGCATACGTGTAGCGCCAGAGCCCGACACCGGGCACCCGCGTGGCCATCGTCTTCCGGTGAAAGATCTTCCGCGCGCGCTCGAAGAACTGAGTGAGCGTGAGCGGATAGTCCATGATCAGACCCTTCATCTGGTCGCCTTACTCTGAAAGATGCTCGTTTGGCCTCATGGTCCCTTCGCTCAAGCGCGGCGGGCGTCGAAGTCCAGGGCCACGCGCGCGTCGTTCTCCAGCAGGGCCTCGGCGTCCACGTCGGCGAACTGGAGCACGCCCATGTCCGCGTAGGCCTTCTGCACCCGGGAGCCCCAGAGACCGATGTCCTTGACGGTGGGGACGATGCGCGTGAAGAGGCGCGTGCGGAACTGGCGCATCTGGTCCGACTGGAGCGTGGCCTGGATGCACTCCTCCACGGGAAGCCCGAGCGTCTCCCACACCTCGCGCTGGTTGAAGCGGTCGCGCATGTGATAGCAGGCCTCGACCACGAACTGCTCGCGCTCGTCGCGCTCCGTCTCGGTCAGCTGCGGATAGTAGTCGCGCAGGGCCAGCCGGCCGAAGGCGACGTGGCGCGCCTCGTCCTGCATGACGTAGGCGTTGACGGCGGCGGCCAGCGGGTTCTTGGCCGTGTCGCGGATGCGCTGGAAGGCGGCCAGGGCCAGGCCCTCGATCAGGATCTGCATGCCCAGATACGTCATGTCCCAGCGGCGATCGCTGATCGTGCTCTCGAGGAGCGCCTTCAGCCCGGGGGTGATCGGGTAGGCGAGCTCGAACTTCTCGTGGAGGAGGCGGGCATAGGCCTCGACGTGGCGCGCCTCGTCCATCACCTGGGTGGCCGCGTAGAACTTCGCGTCGGCATCGGGGACGGTCTGGACGATCTTGGCGGTGGCGATGAGGGCGCCCTGCTCACCGTGCATGAACTGGGAGAGGGACTGGGCCTGGAGATGGTGGCGGACACGCGTCCGTTCCTTCGGCGTGAGGCGCTCCCAGACGGGCGAGCCATAGATCTGGATGGCCCGGTCGTCCATCATCATGGGGTTCTCGGGATCGAGATCCTGCGTCCAGTCGAGGCGCTCGGCGGCATCCCACTGCTGCTTCTTGCCCTTGTCGTAGAGGGTCAGGAGCTTCTCGCGCCCGTCCTCGTATTCCCACGTGAAGGCGGTATCGCTCTGGCCTTCGAATTTCCACTTGGTCTGCTCGACGGGAATCTGGTAGCGGAACGTCGTTGCCATGTCGTGAGGGACCTCCTCATCCCTGAATTCGGACGGTAAGCTGGCCCGCCCGAAGTGTCAACCTGAACGCCAGGTCGGCTTGCGGCCGACGGCCAGAATATGGGCATGAAGTCCCATGAGGGTGGGCTCGCGCTCTATGGCTCGCGCCGCGTCGAGGATTTGCCGGCGTCTGATCGGATCTGCCCAGCGGGCCTGCAGATCGGCCAGCATCCAGCCGGGCCCCTCCACGCCCAGTAGCCCCACCCGCTCGAAGCCTGCCTCGCGTACCTCATCCTCGAGCTCCTGGGGCAGGTGGAAATAGGCGGTCGTGAAATAGTCGTGCTCCGTCGGGTTCCGGTGCTGGCCATCCCTCAGGTCCCGCGCCACGATGGCCGCGTAGTCGGGATCGCTCAGGAGATCGTCGGTGACGCCGTCGAGCAGCGAAGCGAAGCGCCCCACGGCCGCCGCCACGAGGAGCCCGCCCGGCTTGAGCACGCGGGCGCCTCCCGGAGGGCCAGGACGCGCTCCGAACGCTCGGTCAGGTGGTAGAGCGGCCCCAGGAGCAGGACGGCGTCGGCACCGGCGTCGGGATCCTCGAGCCGGCGCGCATCGCCCAGCCGGCATGACGCCAGGGGCGCGCGGGGCTGCTGCGCCGATGCCACTTCCGCCTGCTCGACGTGGAACGGCATGGCATCGATCAGGTGGACGCGATAGCCCAGGGAGGCGAGCCAGCAGGCGTAGACTCCGGAGCCGCCGCCCACATCGAGGACGGTGCCCGGCGGGGGAGCGAGGTAACGGAGCATGATCTCCTGGGTGCGCGCGAGCTCGATGACGCCATGGCCCCCGAAGAGGCGTTCGGCCTCGCGACCCTTGTCATAGTAGGCCTGGGCCTCGCGGGGGATCGGTTCGCTCATGTCCTGTCCTAGCCCGGATTGTGCGTGAGCATGCGTTCCCCTCACCCTGCCCTCTCCCCCATTGGGGGAGAGGGATCAGAACAACGAGTGTACAGCGAGACTCTTCTCATCCCTCTCCCCCGTCACGGGGGAGAGGGCAGGGTGAGGGGGCCCGTGCAGGGCTAAATCCGGTCATGAATATCGTGAGCTAGTCTGAAACATGTCGAGTGTAACCGAGCGCTCCGCTCGAACCTTGAGGGACCTGACGGTTTCGGGTATGGTGTCGCCATGAACTCGCGCTGGGACGCCGCGACGGCAAAAAAACTCGACGGGCTCGACCTCCTCGTCTATGCCTCGCGCCTCATCGGCGCGGAGACGTCGCTCGTCGTCTGGGGCGGCGGCAACACCTCCATCAAGCAGGGCGAGCGCGATCACCGCGGTCGCGAGGTGCGGGTGCTGCGGGTGAAGGGCTCGGGCTCCGATCTCAAGAGCATCGAGCGCAAGCATTTCCCCGGCGTGCGCATGGACGATGTCTTGGCGTTGCTCGAGCGGAAAGACATGGGCGACCAGGAGATGGTGGACTATCTCGCCCATACCTTGCAGGAGCCGTCCAGCCCGCGCCCCTCCATCGAGACCTTGCTCCACGGCTTCCTGCCCGCCGACGCCGTCATCCACACCCACGCGGATGCCATCGTTTCCCTCACCAACAATGACCGCGCGGCCGACGTTCTCCGGGAAGTCTACGGCGGCGAGGTGATCGCGCTGCCCTACCGTCGCCCCGGCTTTCTCATCTCGAGAGAGGTGGCAGAGACCTTTGGACGGCGCCCCACCGCCAAGGCTCTCCTGCTCGAGAAGCACGGAACGATTTGCTGGGGCGCCACCGTCGAAGAGGCCTACCTGGCCACGGTGGAGCTCATCAGCCGGGCCGAGGAGGCCATCGCCCACAGGGCCAAGAGCCGGGTCCGCTTCGGCGGTGCCGCGGTGCCGGCGCTGCCCGCCGAGGAGCGGCGACACGTGGCCCTCAGCGTGGTGCCGGCTCTCCGCGGTCTCGTGGGGCGCGATCGCCGCGTCGTGGTCAGCTTCGACGACTCACCAGATGTCCTCGACTTCGCCTGCTCGAGCGAGGCGGACGAGCTGTCCCGCATCGGACCTGCCACGCCCGACCATACGATCTATACGAAGCGGTTGCCCTGCTTCGTCCCCGTGACCGACGCCCACGATCCCACGGCCGTCAAGGACGCCATCAAGGCGGCCATCGATCGCTTCGTCGTCGACTACACGGCCTACGTCGATGCCCACGACACGGCGGGAGCCGCCCTCACCGATCCCTTCCCGCGCGTGATCACGGTAGCGGGGCTCGGCATGTTCACCACGGGCAAGGACCGGCGCACGGCCGGCATCGTGAGCGACATCTACCACCACACGATCTCGGTTCTCGGCGCCGCCACCTCGTTCGGGGGCTACGTGTCGCTCTCGGCCCGGGACGCCTTCGACGTCGAGTACTGGCCGCTCGAGCTCTACAAGCTTGCCCAGGCCCCGCCCGAGAAGGAGCTCTCTCGCCGCATCGCCCTCGTCACGGGCGGCGCCTCGGGCATCGGCCGAGCCGCGGCCCTGCGTCTGGCCGCGGAAGGCGCCCACGTGGTCGTGGCCGACCTCGACGAAGCGGGCGCGCGCAAGGTGTCTGACGAGGTGATCGCGGCGGTCGGGGGCGGGCGGGCCGTCGGCATCGGCATGGACGTGGCCAGCGAGTCTTCGGTGCGCGGCGGCTTCGAGGAGGCCGTGCTCGCCTACGGCGGCGTGGACATCGTGGTCTCGAACGCTGGCATCGCCCATTCCGCGCCCGTGGACGAGATGAGCCTGGCCGAGTGGGACCGCTCCTTCGCCGTGAACTCGACGGGCCACTTCCTCGTGGCGCGCGAAGCCATGCGGCTCTTCAAGGCCCAGGGGCTGGGCGGCGCCTTCGTCTTCGTGGCGACCAAGAACGTCATGTCGCCGGGCAAGGACTTCGCGGCCTACTCGGCGGCCAAGGCGTCCGAAGCCCAGCTCGCCAAGGTGCTCGCGCTCGAGGGCGGCCCCCACGGCATCCGCTCCAACATCGTGAACCCCGACGCCGTCTTCAGGGACTCCAAGCTCTGGTCCGCGGAGATCCGCCGCGAGCGCGCGCGCGCCCAGGGCATCACGGTGGAGCAGCTCGAGGATTTCTACCGGAAGCGCAATATCCTGGCCGTGCCCATCCTGCCCGAGGACGTGGCGGAGGCCATCCTGTTCCTCGCCTCCGACCGCTCCGCCAAGACCACGGGCTGCACCATCACCGTGGACGGCGGCGTCAAGGACGCCTTCCCGAGGTAGCCCGTGACCCAGATCCGCTTCGGTTGCTTTCTCGCGCCGCACCCGCCCCAGGAGCAGTTCGCCATTGCCCGGCGGGTCGAGGCGCTCGGTTTCGACTCGATCTTCACCGGCGATCACGTCTCCTTCCACAACCCGCTCTACGAGTCGCTGACCCTGCTCGCCTCGTATGCCGGCATCACCAGTCGGGTCAAGCTCGGCGTGGGTGTGTACCTGCTCGCCCTTCGTCATCCCACCATCGCGGCCAAGATCACGTCGACCCTCGACGTGCTCTCGGGCGGGCGACTGATCTTCGGAGTCGGCGTGGGAGGGGAGAATCCCAAGGAGTTCGAGGCCTGCGGCATCCCGCACAGTGAGCGGGGGGCTCGCGTGACCGAGGGTATCGACGTGGTGCGCCGCCTCTGGAGGGACACGCCGGCCAGCTTCAAGGGGCGCTTCACCCAGTTCGAGGGGGTGAGCATCGATCCCAAGCCCGTGCAGAAGCCCGCGCCGCCCATCTGGATCGGCGGTCGCTCGGATGCCGCGCTCCAGCGCGCGGGGCGCCAGGGCGACGGCTGGGTCTCCTACGTCGTGCAGCCCGAGCGCTACAAGCAGAGCCTGGAGAAGATCACCGCCGCCGCAACGGCGGCCGGGCGATCGCTCGAGGGCTTCACGCGCGGGCACCTGACCTTCATCACCATGGGCAAGGACTACGAGAGCGCCGAGCGCGTGTGGGTGGAGAAGCTCTCCAAGCGCTATGCGCAGGATTTCGGTCCGCTCGCGCGGAAGTACGGGATCATCGGCACGCCCACCCAGTGCCTCGAGCAGCTGGGCCGCTTCGCCGAGGCGGGCTGCACGTACTTCATCCTGGACGCGATCTGCGATCCCGCCACCGAGGCCGAGCAGATCGAGATGATGGCCGCCGAGCTCGTTCCCAAGTTCCGGAGCGTGTAGGTGGACTTGGCTTCCCCCTCGCCCTACCCTCGCCCCCTCCGGGGGCGAGGGAATCGGAAGTCTTCCTCTCCCGCGGTTGAGCTTTATGTCTCCCTCTCTCTTTCATGGAGAGGGCGGGGTGAGGGTCGGTAGTTGGCGCCGAAGCCGAAGGAATGCAAGGCCGAGGTCGCCGCCATCCGCTGGCCCCGGCTGGAAGTCATCGAGGTGGATCTCCGCATGGTCGAGCCCGCGGAGCTTCCCTTCGAGGCGGGGCAGTGGATCTCCGTGCCCTTCGGCCCCAAGACGGTCCGCGCCTGGAGCATGCTCTCCACGCCGGCGCACAAGGGCATGCTCACGCTGGCCGTCGACGTCGCCCCCGGGGGCATCGGCTCGCAGTGGCTGCGTGGTCTCAAGGCCGGGGCCACCGTCGAGTTCAAAGGCCCCACGGGCGGCTTCGTCTTCAATCGCGCCGACCCGCGCCGTGCCGTCTTCTTCGCCGAGGAGATCGGCATCGTCCCCGTGCGCTCCATCCTGGCCGATCTCTACGAGACGGGCTTCGGCCGTCCCGCCATCCTGATCTTCTGGGCGCGTGATCCCTCCTGGCTCCTCTATGACGCCGAGTTTCGCTCGCTGGCGCGCCGTTACCCCGGCTTCACCTATGTCCCCGCCGTGCGCGAGGCGCCGGGCGGCTGGCGCGGCGAGACGGGCGAGCCCGCCCAGGTGATCGACCGCCTCGTGCACAGCGTGGACCGCCTCGTCGTCTATGCCTGCGGGGGCGGCGACACCGTCAACGCCGTGCGCGACGCCCTCGTCAAGAAAGGGATGGACCGCAAGAGCGTCAAGTGGGAGAAGTTCTGGTAGGAGCGCGCGGAGGAGGTCCATGGCGGAACTGAACGGGGGGCACCTGGTGGCGCGCACGCTCAAGCAGGCGGGCGTCGGCCACATCTTCACGCTCTGCGGCGGGCACATCCTGCCCATCTACGACGGCTGCGTCACGGAGGGCGTGAAGGTGGTGGACATGCGCCACGAGCAGGCGGCCGCGCACGCGGGCGACGCCTACGCGCGGCTGACGCGCAATCTCGGCGTGGCGATCGTGACGGCGGGGCCCGGCGTCACCGATGCCGTCACGGGCGTGGCCAACGCGTTCTCGGCGCGGAGCCCGCTGCTCTTGATCGGCGGCGCGGCGCCGCTCGGCCTCCGCGGGCTCGGCTCGCTCCAGGAAGTGGAGCAGGTGGATCTCCTCAAGCCCATCACAAAGGGCGCGTGGACGGTCTCGGAGACGCGCCAGATCCCCGAGGTCCTGACCACGGCCATTCGTACCGCGCTCACGGGGCGACCGGGACCGGTCTTCGTCGAGATCCCCGTCGATCTGCTGATGACCATGGTCGAGGACCGGATGGCACCCATTCCGACGGGCTACGTGCATCGCCATCCCGTCGCGCCCGGTCCCGACTCCGTCCAGAAGCTCGCGGATCTCTTCGCCCAGGCCGAGCGGCCCATGATCATGGCGGGCAGCGGCGTGTACTGGGACGACGCGGCCGCCGACCTTCGGGATTTCGCGGACTCGGCAGGTGTGCCCGTCTTCATGAACGGCGCGGGGCGGGGGAGTCTCTCGGGCCGGCATCCTCTGGCTTTTGCCCAGGCGCGCGGCTTCGCGCTGGGACAGGCCGACCTGATCCTGGTGCTGGGCACGCCACTCGATTTCCGGCTCGGCTACGGCCGGCCGCCGTCCTTTGGCGAGCACGTCAAGGTGGCCATGGTGGATTGCGATCCCGTCGAGCTCGGCAGGAATCGGCCACTCGAGCTTGGCCTGGCCTCCCACATCGGGCTGACGCTCCGTCAGGCGGGCCAGGCACTGCCCAAGGCCGTCGCCAAGCGCTTCGAGAGCTGGCGGCAGACGCTCGAGAAGAAGGAGACGGAGGCAGGGGACCGCTTGATGGTGGAGCGGCTCTCCGACAGCGTGCCCATCAGCCACTACCGCCTCGGCCACGAGATAGCGGCGGTCGTGGACGCGCAGACCACGGTGATCGGCGATGGCGGTGACGTGGTCGGCTGCGCCTCGAAGATCGTGGAGCTGGAACGGCCGGGACAGTGGCTCGACCCGGGGCCGTTCGGCTGTCTGGGCGTGGGGCCGCCCTTTGCCATCGCCGCCAAGCTTCTCGATCCTGCTCGACGCGTCCTGCTCATCGCGGGCGACGGCGCCTTCGGTCTCAACGGCATGGAGATGGAGACGGCCGTGCGCTTCAAGCTGCCCGTGACCGTGGTCATCGGCAATGATGGCGGGTGGGGACAGATCAGGAATCCGCAGCTTTCCTTCTTCGGTGCCGAGCGCGCCGTCGGCACCTCGCTGCCCTTCACGCGCTTCGACCAGATGGTGGAGGCGCTCGGGGGCAAGGGCGTGCACGTCACCGAGCCCAGCGAGCTCCGGCCCGCCCTCGAGAACGCCACGGGCTCGGGCGAGGTCTCTTGCGTCAACGTCGTGCTCGATCCGGCCGCCTATCGCCGAGGCGGCCAGGTCTCCATGGCCATTTGAGCAATGGTTACCATCACCACCCCCTCATTCACTCAGCCCTCGCCTCGTCGCTTGAGGCGGCGTCTTGGCTCGAACTGCGGCCCTCTCCCCCGCGCGGGGGAGAGGGTTCCTAGAGGGGGCGATCTGCAATCGAATCCCTCTCCCTCCTGGGAGGGAGAGGGTAGGGTGAGGATGGGGCGGTAGTGAAGATCACGTTTCTCGCGCCCCATATCCGGATTGCGGGTGGGGTGCGCGCGATCTTGACCTATGCCGATCGCCTGGCGATGCGCGGCCATGACGTCACGGTCGTGGTGCCCGCCAAGCACGGTTGGAAAGCCGCTTGGCGCAATCTCCGGGGCGAAGGACCCACGTGGATCCCCGGCTTTCGCCCTACGGTTCGCTGGATCGCCGGGTGGGACAAGGCATCGCTGCCCGACGGTGACGCCCTGATCGCCACGGCGTGGCAAACGGCGAGGACGGTTGCCGAGGCGCCCGATCGTTGCGGCCGGAAGCTCTACTTCATCCAGCACTACGAGAGCCTGTACCACGGCGACGCGGCGCGCGTGGATGCGACCTATGCCCTGCCGTTGAGAAAGGTCGTCATCTCGACGTGGCTCGCCGATATCATGCGCGACAAGTTCGGCGCCAAGGCCGAGGTGCTCGTGACGCCGGTCGACCGCGCCCTCTTTCATCCCGTCGACGCCGCGCGCTCCGGCGATGCCCTCCGCGTGCTCATGCTCCATCACGACTACGCGTGGAAGGGCGTGCGCGAGGGGCTCGAGGCGATGGCGGCCGTGAAGGCGCGTTATCGCGAGGTGCGCCTGGTGGGCTTCGGGGTCAGGTCTCCGCGCGAGGCCCTACCGTACGACGAGTTCCACGAAAACCTGCCTCAGGAGCGCCTGGCCTGGCTCTACAGCCGCTGCCCCATCTATCTCTGCCCGTCCTGGGACGAGGGACTCGGCATGCCGTCCATGGAGGCGATGGCCTGTGGCGCCGCTCTCGTCACCTTCGACAATGGGGGCTGCCGTGACTATGCGGTGAATGGCGAGACGGCGCTGGTGGCGCCTCGGCGGGATGTCGGAGCGCTCGCGCGCGCCCTCGACCGAATGGTGGGCGAGCCCCCTCTGCGGGAGCGGCTCGCGCGCCAGGGTCAGGCCTTCGTGACGAGCCGCTTCGACTGGGATCGCGCCAGCGCGCGGCTCGAGGAGATCCTCCGCGAGGGGAGCTGAGCTACGTCCGCGCCACCGCCGGCGCGGACTGGCTGAGCATCTCGTCCCAGGGGCCGGGGAAGCGGCCCTTCTCGCCCTGTTCCGAGAACGGGCGCTCACGGTTCCACTGGCTCCGCGGCAGCTCGTAGTAGACTTCGAGCCCGTTGCCGTCGGGATCGGAGAAGTACACGCCGATGGAGATCGTGTGGTCCGAGACGTGGATGGGGACGTCCTTGGCCTTCAGCTTCCGGTACATCTCCGCGAGGTCGTCGAGGCTGGCCATCCGCCAGGCGACGTGATTCAGCCCCACTTGTCCCTTCTCCTGCAAGGCGGCCTCGTCACCCACCTCGAAAAGAGCGATGTCGTGCGCGTGGTCGGGATCGCAGGCGAGAAAGGCGGCGCGCATCTTCTCCGTCCCCGGATGATAGAAGATGTCCTGGGTGTGGAGACCCAGGATGTCCGTGTACCACTTGTGCGAGCGTCCGGCGTTGCGCACGAAGATGTTGACGTGGTCGAGGGATACGGGCTTGAGGGGCATGTCTCACTCTCCTGCGGTCAGGATCGGGCCTGGCAAAGTGTATAGCATCAATTCCACGATCGCGCTCAGCTCTTGAGCATCCGGTGCGTCGGGCCGGTCAGGCGCTCGATAGTCAGCCCGTGGCTGCAGGCGCTCCGGCAGGGCTGGGCCGCGCAGGTCAGGCAGGGGGCGGCGTTGTGGGAGAGCATGGCGTACTCGCTCCGCGCCAGCGTCAGGTCCCCATAGTCGACGGCGTACATGCGGGTGCGCAGCACCTCGCCGATCTGCACCCCGTTCGGACAGGCGCTCAGGCAATCCTGGCATCCGTGGCGGCACTGCGAGGCGCCGTTCACCTTGACGTACCGCTGAAGGAGCGGCAGATCGTCGCTCGCCGCCGATTGCCAGCCCGAGGCCCCGAGGTACTCGTCGATCGTGCTCCCGCTCGTCATGGAGATGATCAGCGCGTCCACGTTCCGGCCCGAGAGCACCCAGCGGAAGGCCGCCTGGGCGAAGGTGGCGCCGTCTTTCTCGAACGGGCGCATGTCGTTGAGGCGTGCCCCCATCAGGGTCTTCATGGCGACCACGCCGACGCCCTTGGCCTTCGCCTTCTGGAGCACGCGGGGTAGGTCTGCCTGGCGCGCGATGAAGTCGAAGGAGCGGGTCAGCCCCTGGTAGAAGGCGGGATCCTGGCCGAAATTGTAGGCCACGAGGATGACGTCGACGCCGTTGGTGTCGAGGGCGTAGTCCAGGCACTGGATTAGCCGCCCGGCGTGGCCCGACATGCCCACGAAGCGGATCTTGCCCTGCTGTTTGGCCCGGGCGGTGAACTCGTGCCACTCGGGGTTCTTCAGTCTCTCCACGTCATTGACGGCGTGGTTGAAGTAGACGTCGATGTACTCCGTGCGGAGGCGCCGCAAGCTCTGCTCCAGCGAGCGCATCATGGAGTCCCGACGGTCGCTTGGGCTCGCGTAGGTCTTCGACGCGAGGTAGACGCGGTCGCGCTTGCCGCGCAGGGCCTCCCCCACGGTCGTCTCCGAGTCGCCGCCCCGATAGCTGTCGGCGATGTCGAAGTAGTTGATGCCTCGATCGAGGGCATGCCGGACAATGTCGCCCTCGCCCGAGCCGAGCCGGCTCCCTCCGAACGAGATGTCGGACACCTGCATGCCCGTGCGCCCGAGCGTCACGTAGCGCTGCACCTTCGCCCCGGCTCGCGCCGCCGGCTGGGCCGATGCCCGCAGAGGAAGCAGGCCCATGCCGAGCCCCGCCAGCGCCCCTCGCTGCAGGAGCTCGCGGCGGCCGAGGTGCCTATCGCTACCTGGGTTGGTCACGGATGTTTCCTCCGAGTCGCCCGACCCGGTTCAAGCTGAACGGTACCGAGTATCAAAGTCGCTGTCCAGTGTATCCTAGGCATGGCGTTGACCATCCCGGAAGAGGCTCATTCAATGAAACGCATGGGGCTGTACGACCAGATCAAGTCCGCGTTCCAGGATCTCATCGCGCCCGAGTTGCACGCCATCCGGGGCGACATACACCGCCTGGATCAGAAGATCGACGGAGTGGACGGCCGCCTTACCACGAAGATCGACTCCCTCCGGACCGAGATGAGTTCGATGAAGGGGGAACTCGTCGTAGAGATCCGTCGTGTGGACGCCAGGATCGACGGCATGGAGCGCGAGCTCCGCACGCATCGACATCCGGGAGCGTCTCGCCGCCCTCGAAGCTCGTCCTAGCTCACCGCGCTAGGCGGGCAGCTTGTCGCCGTCGGGCGGGGCGGCGACCTCGAAGGCGTTGACCACGCTCGAGAGCAGGGCGAAGTAGTTGGCGGCCGCCGTCAGCTCGACCAGCCACTGGGTGCCGTGTCGCTTCTGGAGCGCGTCGAAGACCGCCTGGTCGACCCGATTCGTGCGCATGAGCTGGCGGACGTATGTCACGATGTCGCGCTCCTCTGCGGGAAGCTTGGCGGGATCGCCTTTGGCCCGGAGGAGGTCGATGACCTCTTCGCGCAGGCCATTGCGGCGCGCGGCGCCGACCTGGGCCGCCCACACGTACGCCGCCTCGCGCTCCCGCACGGCGCTCAGGATGGCGATCGACCGGAGCTTGGCGTCGACCACGCTCTCGTCGCGAAAGAAGGTGACGAGGGGCAGGACGCGCTCCGCCAGCTTCGGGCTGTGGAGGAGCATGCTGAAGGGCCCCCGCACGTTCCCAAAGACCTTGAGGACGTCGTCGACGACGGCGTGATGCTCCGCAGGCACTTCGGACTTGCCGGTGACGGGAGCGACGCGAGGCATGATGGGCTCCTTTCTAGAGCGCGGAAGAGAAGGGCGGACGCTCAGCGACCCCGGAAGGTGGGCTTGCGCCTCTCGCGCCACGCCGCGTGGCCCTCGGCCTTGTCCTCGGTCAGCTCGAGGGTCGCGAACCGATAGAGATCGACCAGCGAGGCGTCGGCGAGGTTGGGGACGTCGAGGCCGCGGAGCAAGGACTCCTTGGCGAGGCGCGCGGCCAGCGGCGGCAATGACGCGAGGTGCCCGGCCACCTCGAGCGTCTTGTCCATCAGGCGAGGGTGCGGCACCAGCCACTGCGCGAGGCCGATCCGCTGCGCCTCCTCGGCGCCGAGGGGAAAGCCGAGCGTGAGGCGCATGGCGTGGCCGCGGCCCACCCAGCGGGCGAGGCGGGCCGCGCCGCCGTAGGCGGGCAGGATGCCCAGCGCCACCTGGGGCAGGCGCCATTCCGCTCGCTCGGAGGCGACGAGCAGATCGCAGCAGAAGGTCACGATGCAGCCGATGCCCACGGCGAAGCCGTTGACGGCGCCCACGAGCGGCTTGGGGAAGTTCCCGAGGATCTCGAAGGCGCGATCCCGCCGCTTCGGGATGCCCTTGATGAACTCCGCCGCCGAGGCCATGGTGTGCGTCTTCGGGTCCTTCAGGTTTGCGCCGGCGGAGAAAGCGCCCCCGGCCTCGTCGCCGGTGAGGACGGCGCAGCGGATCTCTTCGTCATCCTCCATGGCCGCGAAGTGGCGGGCGATGCCTTCGTTGAAGTCGGCGCCCCACGCGTTGCGCGCCCCGGGGCGACTGAGGGTGACGATACCGATCGGACCGCGCTTCTCGTACTGGACGGGCATGGGGACGTCCTCGCTTCAGACCGTGGCGCGGCCGGAGAGATAGACCCGGGGCACGCGTGGCCCGACCGTGGTGGCCACGTGGTGGAGGCCGAGGCCGTGGCGGGACGCGACCTCGGCCGGCGAGATCTCCAGGTCGCCCTGACGCCCGATGATCACGACCTCGTCCCCCACGGCGGCCGCGGGCACGGAGGTCAGATCGATCCGCGTGTGCTCGAGCGACGGCGAGCCGATCACGGGGACGGACTGACCGCGCACGAGGACATGCCCGGCGTGCAGCCAGCGGAGGCCGTCCGCCGAGCCCATGGGCACCACCCCGAGTCGCATGGGCGCCGTCACCGGGAAGGGGGCCAGCTCGCCAAAGCGCTCGCGGGGCGAGAGCTCCTTGAGCGCGATCACTCGCGTGGTCAGGGCTCGGAAGGCGGGGCGGAGCGGGACGGGCGGCGTCTCCCCGGGGAAGGTGATGCCGTAGAGCATCCGTCCCGGATCGACGGCGTTGAGATAGGTGTGCGGGAAGCGCAGCACGAAAGGCGTGGCGGCCAGGAGCCTTACGGGCACGGGAACGCCCCGCGCCTCCAGCTCGTCGATCACGCCCGTGAATCGCCCGAGCTGCCAGTCGGCATAGGCGGGGTCACCGCCGACCTCGGCGTGGGGATGGGCGCAGATCCCGCCGAGGCGCAGGTGGGGCAGATCCATCATGGCGAGGATCGTCTTGACCGCCTGCTCCGTGGGAACCCCGAGACGCTCGAGCCCCACGTCGACCTTGACGAACACCTCGCACGGGCCGGCCGCCGCCTCCGAGTACGCGCGGGCGGCCTCGAGATCCACGAGGGTGGGGACGAGGCCGTGGGCGAGGGCGTCGGCGGCGGCCTCGGGCAGCGAGTTCGGATAGACGAGAATCGGCGCGGTGATTCCACGCTGGCGCAGCCGGATGCCCTCGGTGAGGTCGGCCACGGCCAGACAGTCGGCGCCGTTGCGGACGAACACTGCCCCCATCTCGGCGGCGCCGAACCCGTAGCCGTCGGCCTTGACGACGGCGAAGATCTTGCTCTCGGGACCGACGAGCCGTCGCACCGCGCGGACGTTGTCGGCGGCCGCGTCGAGGTCGACCTCGAGCATGGTCGGACGGAGCGGGATCGTGGTCATGAGGGCCCTCCGCGGGCGAGCATACCGCAGAGCGGGAGGCCGATGAGATGGCTCACGAGGCCACCGACGTCTCGCTGCCCGCCCGGTAGTGGGTCGCGTAGGCCTGCCGGCATCGCTCGCGCAGCGCGGCCTCGTCGAGGTCGCGCCCGGCGAAGCGCGCGGTGGACATCTCGGAGAGATCGAGCGAGGGCGCCCCGTCGAGGATCCACTCGGCCATCGCCTCCCCGAGGGCGGGGGAAACGCTGAGGCCACCTACGCAGCAGCCGCTCATCACCCACGCCCCGCCCACGCCGGGGAGCGGCCCCGCGAGATAGCGGTCGTCCATGGTGAGCGTGGGCAGCCCGCCACGGTGCTCGGCGACGCGGATGGTCGGATCCTGGAAGATCGGGAACTGCTCGCCGACGCTTCGCGCGAGCCGCCAGAGGACCTCGATGTCGAGCGGTAGGTCGGCGATCTCGAAGGCCGGCGGGAGGGCAGCCATGTCCACCTGCAGGGGATCGGGCTCGTAGCCGCCGAGCATGAGCCCGCCGCGCTCGTGGCGCACGTAGACATTGGCGTCGATCACGCGGGCGATCGGGAATCCGGGCCCGACCCCGGCAATGGGCTCCGTGATCAACAGCTGATGGCGCGTCGGGACGACGGGCAGGGCGCCGCCGAGCCCGGAGGCGACGAGACGTGCCCATCCGCCGGCAGCGTCCACCACCGCGCGCGTGGCGATCGTCCCTTGCGGCGTCCGCACGCCTTCCACGCCGCCTGCGCCGATCTCGAAGCCCGTGGCCGGCGTGTGCGGGAGGAGCGCGGCCCCGAGCTTCTCGGCGGCCCGGCAATAGCCGATCGGTAGCTCGGAGGGCTCGACGTTGCAGTCGGTCGGGCTCCACGTGATGGCCGCGATGCCGCGCGCGCCGAGGATGGGCAGCCGCCGTCGAGCCTCGGCGATGGAGACGAAGTCGATCTCGACGCCGACGGCGGCGCCCCGCGCCACCTCGCGCGAGAGCTGCTCGGCGTCGCCCTCCGTGCGTGCGATCTTCAGGGCGCCGCTCTGCGTGAAGCGAAGCGGCTGGCCGGTCTCGTCGGTGAACGACGCGAGCTTGGCGACCGCGCGCTGGGCGAGCCGGGTGAGCGACGGGGTGGCGCGCACCTGGCTGGAGAGGCCGGCCGCGCGCGGCGAGGTCTGCGAGGCGAGCCCGAAGCGCTCGAGCACGGCCACGCGGGCACCGCGCTTCGCCAGGTGGTACGCCGCGCTGGCGCCGAAGGCGCCGGAGCCGATGACGACGACATCCGCGGAGGTGATCACGAGCGTCCCGGTCAGCTTCGGGCCAGGGCGGCTTTGACCCGATCCGCCCGGAACGGCACCGTGCGAAGCCGCACACCCGTCGCGTCGAACACGGCATTCCCCAGCGCCGCGGGCACCGGCGTGGAGGCGGCCTCGCCGACGCCGAGGGGCGGCTGGTCCAGCCGCTGTATCAGCTCGAACTCGAGGGCCGGCACCTCGGGAAAGGTCAGGATAGGGTACGAAGCCCAGTCGACCGTGGTCACGCCGTTGCGGTCGTACACGATCTCCTCGTGGAGCGTGCGGGAAAGCGTCTGGATGATGTTGCCCTCGAGCTGGCTCTGCACGCAGTCCGGATTGATCATGAGCCCGCAATCCTGGGCGCACACCACTCGCGTCACGCGGATGCGTCCGGTGGCGCGCTCGACGGCCACCTCCATGCCCATGGCCACCAGCGTCTCTTCATGCTTGTAGTGGACGTAGGCGATGCCACGGCCTGTGAGCACGGCCGCCTTCGGGTCTACGCGACGCGGCGACGGCCGCGGCTGCCAGCCCATGCGCCCTGTCACCCGCCGAAGCACTTCGACGCCGCGCGGGTTGGTGAGGCGGCGCAGACGGAATTCCACGGGGTCCACCCGCGCCAGGGCGGCGATCTGGTCAACGAAGGACTCCACCGCGAAAAGGACTCCACCGCGAAGGTGTTGGCGACCTTTCCGGGCGCCCGGATCGCCGAGGTGCGGAGGGGGGCGTCGGGGATCCAGTGCACGACGGCATTGACGTTGGGCATGGTGTACGGGGGATCCACGTTCTGATAGATCAGCCCGGTGGAGCGTCCGGGGGTCTGCGGGATTCCCGCCGCGTCCAGCGACAGGAGCGGAATGTTGGGGAGGTTGGCGGTGGCGATGGGGAGCCATGCCTGCGTCTCCCATGCCGCGACCCCGCCGTCGGCATCGACGGCGGCGCGCAGCTCGAGGAGCTGGGCAGGGCCTTTCGGGTCCAGGCCGTGCTCCTCCTGCCGGCTCCACTGCACGCGGACGGGCTTGCCGAGGGTCTTCGAGAGGAGGCCCGCCTCCGCGGCGGCGTCATCCGCGCCGTTGGGACCGTAGGAGCCCGCGCCATCCAGGTAGATCACGCGCACGCGGTCTCGCTCCAGCCCGAGGAGCCGGGCGCAGGTCGCCTGGAACCCGTGGGTGTTCTGGGACGAGCTCCAGACGGTCGCGCGGTCGGCACGCACGTCGGCCACGCCGCAGGAAGGTCCGATGGAGCCGTGGGTCTGGATGGGCCAGCGATACGAGGCTGCGAGCGTTCGCATCCCCGGGGCGGGGGCGCTCAACGCCGAGAGATCTCCGCGCTTGGCGATCTCCTGGTCGCGGACGACGCGGCTCGCCCGCATCGAGTCGAACTCCTTGGTGGAGTCGGGCAGTCCGGTACCCGCCGTCCACCTGGACTGGAGCGCGCGCGCCGCCCGCACCGCGTCCCATTCTCGCTCCGCAACCACGGCCAGGAAATTCTGGATCCTCACGACGCGGGCGCCACCGATGGCGGCGATGGACGGTTCGTCCACGGAGACGAGCGTGGCCCCGAGCGCGGGCGGACGGATCACCCGGGCGTGAAGCATGCCCGGCAGCGTCAGGTCATGGAGATAGCGGTGTCGGCCCGTCACCTTGGCCGGCAGGTCGGGGCGGGGCAGGGACTTGCCGATGAATCGGAAGCTCTGCGGGGCTTTCAGCGGCGCCCCGCCGTCGACCTTCAGGTTGAACGCGCGATCGCCGATCAGCTCGCCGTAGGTGACCGCCAGGCTCCCGTCCTTCGCGCGCACGACGCCATCGACGATCTGGAGGTCTCCGACCGGCCGTCCGAGGCGCTGGGCGGCCTGGGCAAGGAGGGCCTGGCGGGCCGTGGCCGCGGCCTGGCGGAGCTGGGTGCCGCCGCGCGCGATGCCATAACTGCCGGCGGTGGCGCCCTGATTGGGGGTGAGCGCGGTATCGCCCTCGATCATCGCGATGCGCTCGAGCGGGACGTCGAGCTCCTCGCCGACGATCTGGCGCATGGCGATGCGTCCGCCGGTGCCGATGTCGACCTTGCCGACGAAGAGGGTCACGGAGCCATCGGCGTGCACGGCGAGAAACGAGTCGACGGCGTCCGGGGCGAGCGACTTGCCGAGGAAGCGATCCGCGTCCGCCACGGTCTGAGCTGGGGCGCGACCGACGCCGTCGAGCCCGAGCCCGACGATCAGGACTCCGCCGGCGGCCAGGAAGCTTCGTCGCGAGATGCTGAGCGCGGCCATCTCACCGCCCTCCCGAGGGCGCGGAAGCGGCGCGTAGCACGGCGCGAATCACGCGGGCGTGGCTGCCACAGCGGCAGAGGTTGCCGGCGAGGGCCTGCCTCACCTGCTGCTCGCTCGGTCGGGGCGTCCTCGCGAGAAGGGCGCGCGCGGTCATGACCATGCCGGCCGTGCAATAACCGCACTGCGCGGCCTGCTCGGCGATGAAGGCGGCCTGGAGCGGATCCGGACGGTCAGGGGAGCCGAGGCCCTCGATGGTGACCACGTCCTGACCCGCGACCGAGCGCGCGGAGGTGACGCACGAGCGGACCGCGCGCCCACCCACGAGCACGGTGCAGGCGCCGCACTGGGCGAGACCGCAGCCGAAGTGAGTGCCCGTCAGCCCGAGGTCATTGCGGAGGACGTAGAGCAGGGGGACGTCCGGGTCATCCGACTCGATCTCCCTGTTTCCGCCGTTGACCCGCAGCGCCAGCTTTGCCATGCATGTCCTCCCGGGGCCGGCTCCGCGATCCCCGAGGGGGCGTCGCGCGGCTGCGTTGCCGAGACGCTACCACGCGAGGGCGACGGCCGCCAGGCAGACCGGGGCGTGCCTTTTGCGCGGTCACGGCTCACGGAGAAGGAGCCGGAAGGTCAGGCTGATCCGTTCCCCTTGCAGGCCCGCCTGACGGGGAACGCCGTGGACGTAGTGGCGCTGGCAGGTCCCTCCCATCACGAGAAGAGCGCCGTGTCCAAGCGGGAGCTCGTGCCGCTCCCGATCCTGTTTCCGCCGCGGCTTGACGACCAGTCGCCGCGCCGTGCCGAGTGACACGATCGCCACGAGCGGGTCGGGACCCAGCTCCGGCTCGTCATCGGAGTGCAGCCCCATGCTGTCCTCGCCGCTCCGGTAGCGGTTTAGGAGAACGTGGTTGAAGGTCACGCCGGCGCGGGTGCTGACATGCGCGAGCAGCCGGCGCGCCGTCGGGGTGAACGGCCGCGGCTCGAGCGTCTGCCCCGAGTACCGATAGGCGAGATCGCCGGCCCAGGCGATCAGGCGCGGCTGCAGGACGCGGCGCCCGAACAGCACGATCTCCCGCTGCTCCCACTGGAGCTCGCCGCGAAGGCTGGTCAGCGCGTGGTCGGCTTCCTCCGTCGACAGCCACTCCGCGTCGTAGTCGAGCCAGGCACCGGCGCTGAGGGGAATGCGCATCTCGATGGTCACCCGAGTGACGGGGGGAGGGTGGGCGCTCACACGGTCGCCGAAGCGGCCAGCTCGTACGCCTGGTCGATCAGCACGGCGACCCGCGCGCAGTCCTCCACGCCGATGGGCGGCGCGGCGCCGCGCCGCCAGTGATCGAGGACGTCCCGGAGCGCGGTGAGAGCGATGGGCTCGGGGAGGGGGGCGGGCGCCGTCTCCTCGCTGCCGCTCGTCACGAGGCGAAGCACGTCGTCCCTCACGGAGAGGATCGCGTCGCGCCCGGCGATCTTCCACTCTCCGTCCGTTCCGTTCCGCGGATAGCCGTTGCCGAGCTCGATCGTGCCGAGGACCCCCTCCTTCGAGCGCACGAGCACGGAGGCGTAGTCCTCCACTCGCTCGCCGAGGGCGCGCCGGCTGAGCTTCGCCCCGGTGACCTGCGCCTCCTCGCCCGTGAGATGCAGGAAGAGGTCGAGACCATGCGGACCCAGATTGCGCAGACATCCGCCGCCCGCGACGGCGGGATCGAGCATCCACGGCGCGCCCCACGCGGGGTAGCGCCCGGACGTTGGGCGGTTCAGGCGGAAATAGACATGCGAGAGGGGACCGAAGCGTCCCTCGGCGAGGAGCGCCCTGGCGCGGGTGGTGAAGGGGAGATAGCGCTGGGCCAGCGGCACCGCGACGAAGGCCTGCTTGGCGGCCGCCTTGTCCGCGATGCGGCGCACCTCGGCGGCGTTGATCCCCATGGGCTTTTCCATGAGGAAGGGATAACCGTGGTCGAGCAGGTAGTGGGCGGTCTCGGCCATCACGTTGTGCCGTCCCAGCGCGATCACGAAGTCGGGGCGGGTGTCGGCGAGCATGCGGCCGTAGTCGGTGAAGACGGGAGGATTGCCGAGGACGGCGGCGCGCTCGGCGGCCACGGCCGCGCTCGGGTCCTGCACGCCCACGAGCTGAACGTCGGGCAGGGTCAGGAGATGACGGAGGTAGGCGGAGTCGTGGAGCGAGTGCCAGTGGCTGACCTCGATGGCGGCGACGCGCATCATCGCGGGCTCCCGACGGAGGCCGCCACCTCTCTCATGAAGCGACGCATGAGCGCGCGCACGTCTGGCACGAAGGCCGTGATGATGAACTGCCGGGCGCCCGCGGCCATGGCGCGGCGGACCTGCGCCACGCAGTCGTCCGGCGTGCCAGCGATGCCGAAGCGATCGCGCAAGAACTCTGTCAGGCCCCAGCGCTCGGTCAGATCGGCGTTGGCAGCGCCGGCGATCTCGTGCTGATGGGCGTCGTATTCCTTCTGGAGGCCCCGGATCCGCTCGTGAAGGTCGGGCGGGACGGCCTTGCCCTCGAGCGTGAAGCGGAAGGCGTGGTTGGCGCTCGCGGCCAGGGCCATCTTGATGGGCGCCACCGCGGCCTCGCGCGTGTCGGCCACGTTGGTCTTGGCGAACCACCAGATGTCGAGATCCTCGAGCGTCCGCCCGGCCGCGCGCGCGCCTCGCTCGATGGCCGCGAGCGACACGCTGATGACCTCTGGGGTGAGGCCCAGCCCGACGATGACGCCGTCGGCCACGCGGCCGGCCAGCTCGAGCGTCCGCGGCCCTTCGGCGGCGAGATAGATCGGCACGCGCCGGGTGGACCGCCGCACCTGCCACTTTCGTTGACCACGTTCGACCAAGGCCCCGCTCGTGAGCCGACCCAGAGTGACGACCGCATCCTCGAGCCCCGCCACCGTCGAAGGCGGCGCGCCCAGCGTGTAGATCGCGCTGTCTCCTGACCCGAGGCCGAGCATGGCGCGGCCGCCCGAGAGCTCGTCGATGCTCGAGATCGCGCTCGCGGTGACGACGAGGTGGCGCGTCTGGGGATTCGTGACGAGGGGTCCCAGCCGGATGCGCGAGGTGTCGCGGGCTGCGATGGCGAGGGCCACGTACAGCTCGCGGAAGACGGACTGCGAGTCGGCCACCCCCAGGAGGTCGAACCCCGCCTCTTCCGCCTCGCGACACAGGTTTCCAAAGTCGCCGAGCGACTCCGGGAGAAACACGATGCCAAATCGCGCGCCGGTGCTCGTCATGGTGCCCTCTCGGCTTATGGCCAGGTCGCTACGTGGGTGCGGGCCGAGTGGACCTTATCATGCCCCGGCGCGGGCGCGGGCCGCCCGCCGCGGCGCGAGCTCGCTACCCCTGACGTACTCCCAGACCCAGGAACAGATCCCGGGTCACCATCTCGGCGACCTCAGCCGCGGGCCTGTCGAGCACTCCCTCGACGAGGAGGGCGGACAGGCCGTGGACGCTGGACCACGCGGTGAGGGCAAGATCCTCCGCCGGCTCCTCCGAGCGCACGAGTCCCGCGCGCTGGCAATCCACGACGGCGGCGACGACCATGGCGAGCGTGTCACTGGCGACCTGACGAAGAGTCGGAAATGCTGACCGGTCAGCCAGGCCGCGTCCGAACATGACGCGGAAGTGCGAGGGATGGCTCGTGGCGAACGTCACGTAGCCGATCCCCACTGCCCGGAGCCGTGCGAGAGGGACGTCACCGCAGGCCTTGACGGACTGACGCATGGCGGCCATCAGTGAGCGGAAGCCGTCCTCGGCGACCGCGGCCAGGATGGCTTCCTTGTTCGCGAAGTGCCTGTACGGAGCCGCCTGCGAGACGCCGGCCAGGCGGGCAACCGCCCGCAAGGTCAGCGCTTCCGTGCCCTGGGTCTTCACGATACGAAGCGCCGCATCCAGGAGGGCCTGGGGGAGGTCGCCGTGGTGGTATCGATTTGGGCGCCGGGGCCGGCGGGGCCGCCGCTGGTTGGCAGGAGGTTCTCGCGATTCGACTTGTCGCACGATTGACCCCACCCTAACTTTTTGGTGTTGACACTGTCAACATCTGTATGTTACCAGTGTTCACATCGCCCGGGAGCCAACTCCGGAAGGCCCGAGAGGAGGAGCGAAGATGCGTGAGCGTCGATGGGTTCGGAAGTGGCGGCTGGACGCGGAGACTGATGGGCTCTCTCCGCTTCCCACGCGGGTTGTCTCGAACGAGGAGTACATCCCACTGTCCCAGACGCCCGAGCAAGCACGGGTGGCCGCGCTGCTGCAGGAGACGGCCCGAACGAACGCGCGCCGGGTGGGGGTGAGCCGGCGCGACTTCCTGTCGTCCAGCGCGGGGATGGCCGCGGCGTTCCTCGCCCTGAACACGGTCTTCGGGCGATTCTTCGAGGTCGATCCCGTCGAGGCGGTCGAGTCGGCGGCGGCCGACGCGCGGAAGCCGTCGGGCCAGTTCATCTTCGACGTCCAGACCCATCACGTCGCCGCTCCCCGGCAGTTTCAGAATCTCCTCGGCCTGCGCCGTGTCGGGCGCACCTGGAACCCCGAGCTCGAGAAGGATGGCGGCACCATGGAGGATCTCTATCTCGGCAACTACATCAAGGAGATGTTTCTGGACAGCGACACCACGGTCGCCGTGATCAGCGGCATTCCATCGGCGACCGAGGCCAGCAACATCCTGCCCCCGGACAAGATGGCGGAGACACGGGACGTGATCAACCGACTGGCCGCTTCCCAGCGGCTCATCACGCACGGGCTGGCGTCCCCCAACAAGGGCACGGCGGACCTTGACGAGATGCGGCGTCAGGCCGCCGACCTCAGGATCAGCGCCTGGAAGTGTTACACGGGCCTGGCCTTCGGCAACCCGCCCAAGCCGTGGCGGATCGACGACGAGAAGGTCGCGTACCCCATGCTGGAGGTCTCGCGCCGCCTCGGCATCAAGAACATCTGTCTCCACAAGGGGCTGCCCCTCCAGGGCGGGGTCGAGGAGTACTGGCATCCGCGTGACCTCGAGCGCGCGGCCAGGGACTTTCCCGACCTGAACTTCATCGTCTATCACTCGGCCTTCCACTCCCTGCGACCGGCCCTCGAGGCCGCGCGCGACGAGTTCCGCACGTCGTCGCGCGTGGACTGGGTCACCGACCTCTGCGACATCCGCCTCCGCAACCCCGGCCTCACCAACATCTACGCCGAGCTGGGTGCCACCTTCGGACAGATGGTGATCACCTCGCCCCTGGTCTGCGGCCACGTCCTCGGCATGCTCGTCCAGGCTTTCGGCGCCGATCACGTGCTCTGGGGCACGGACTCCATCTGGTGGGGCTCGCCCCAGTGGCAGATCGAGGCCCTGCGTCGGTTCACGATGCCCGAGTCGCTCATGAAGCGGTTCGGGTACCGCCCGCTCACCCCTGACGTGAAAGCACAGATCTTCGGCCTCAACGGCGCCCGCGTCTACGGTATCGATCCGGGCCTCCATCGCAACACGGCGCCTCCCGACTACGTGTCGAAGCTGAAGGCGGCCTACCTGGAAGAGGGACCGCGGCCGAGCCTGACCCAGTACGGATGGGTGCTGCAGGGCTGAGTGGTGGCGATCGCGCCTCGCGAGAGACGTATGAGCATGAAAGGAGACCTCGTCATGAAGACCCGCCCCGCTGGCGACCTCGTAATCGTCGTGTCAGTAGCCCTCGCCCTGGTCTGCTCGTGGATCACCCCGGCGCTCGCGCAGGCTCCCCCGGGGGACTTCGCCAGCGTGGTCAGCGCGGCCCGGGCATGGCCCGGCTGTCTCGGCGTGGAGACCGGGCAGACGTCGAGCGGCAAGCGAGTCATCTTCGCGTGGTTCGAGAGCAAGAAGGCCCTGGTCGGGTGGTATCACTCGGAAGTGCACCAGAAGGCGATGAAGACCGCGTTCCCGACCCAGACCTTCGACCGCGAGCCTCTCCCTGATACGCCGGAAGACAGCGGACCGATCCTCGCCATCGTTTCCTTGAAGCTCCTCGACACGCCGAGGCCCGGCGCGACGTCCCTGCCTATTGCCACGATCGGGATCGAGCTCTACACGCCCTTGCCCGGGGGCGTGGCGGTAGGCGGGCGGTTCGCCCCCGATGCCCTCAAGGTGCGCGGACTGCGGGAGATCGAGCTGGGGTCAGCGCAAGGTCGGCCTCGCTGACGGGAACCCTCGAGGGGACGAGCTCCGGCGGGGAGCTGGCGTCAGCTCCCCGCCGGAAGGGTCAGCGGCAAATCAGGAGGCGGCCTTGGTGGCCTTCAGGACCTCTTCCGCCTCGAGCAGGTCGAGGGGGTTGTCCATGACCTTCATGAACTTCACGGTCCCGGTCTTGTCGATGATGAAGTAGGCCCGCTTCGCATAGCGGTACACCGGGCTCTTCTCATCGGTCTGCATCGCGCCGTACGCGGGAAGCATCTGACGCCGGAAATCGGAGAGGAAGAGCTGCTTGCTACCCTGATCCTTCTGCCACGCGGCCAGCGCGAGGTGATGGTCAGTGCTGATGCCCACGACCTGGGCACCCAGGGCCTCGAACTGCGGCAGCGCCGCCTCGAAGCCCTTGAGCTCTTTCGTTCAGGTCGGGGTGAAGGCCGCGATGAAGGTGTAGAGGACGACGGGACCCTTGGCCGTCAAGTCGGACAGCTTGACGGGCTTGCCGTCGACGCCGTTCAGCGCGAAGTCGGGCGCCTTCTGCCCGACCTCGAGCGCGCTCGCGCTACCGGCGAGGGCGACGCTCATCAGGACCGCGACTACGACGCTCCGGAGCATCAGCGATGTTCGCATGGGGCCTCCCCGTGGGTGGATGTCATGAATCACAAACCCGGCTGAGGGCCTTCCCGTTCCGCCAGATCGGCCCCGAGCCCGCCATTCTAGCCGCCTGTCCAAGTGCCATGTCCTCGCGAGTACAAATGTTCCGCTTCGAGCGCCGGCTGCGCCGGCGCCAGCTATTCGGGGGGAGGCTTCGGAAGGGGGGCGGAGCCTCCTCCGAGTCTCCTAGCCCTTGAACCAGTCGCGCAGCGGCTTGACGGTGGCGCCGGCCTTGACGAGGCCGTCCCGGACGGCGGCCACGATCTTCTCCGCCCCCGGGGTGTCGCCGTGGATGCAGATGGTGTCCACCTTGGCCGCGATGGTCTTGCCGGTGATGGTCGTCACCTTCTGCTCCATGGCCATCCGCACGGCCTGGTCCGCCGCCTTCGACGGATCGCTGACCAGGGCGTCCTTGCCGAGCTTGCGCGAGACGAGCTGGCCGTCATCCCCGTAGACGCGGTCGGCGAATCCCTCGGCGGCCACCCGGGCCTTGGTCTTGCGCGCCTCCGCGTCGTACTTGGTCATGGCCATGACCATGAGGATCAAGCTGGGGTCGAGCTCGGCCACCTGCTCGGCCGAGGCGCGGCCGAGCTCCAGATTGTCTTCGAACATGTGGTACTGGATGCCGTGGGCCTTGACGTGCTGGAGGGTAGAGCCGGCGGCCTTGACGAAGGCCCAGAGCGCGCCCACCTGGTAGCGATGGATGTCCTTGATCTCCTGCGGGCTCACCTCCATGCGGCGCCGGCCGAAGCCCATGAGGTCGGGCAGGCCGGGGTGCGCGCCGATGGCCACGCCGTGCGTGAGGGCCAGCTCCACGGACTTGCGCATCACGTGCGGGTCGCCGCCGTGGAAGCCGCAGGCGACGTTGGCCGACGTGATGTGCGGCATGACGTCCTCGTCGCGCCCCAGGGTCCAGCGGCCGTAGCTCTCTCCCATGTCGCAGTTGATGTCGATGTGGACGCTCATAGCTTTGCCATGACCTCCTTGGCGATCCGCTCCACCTGCGCCGGCTGGTAGCGGTACGGGATCAGGATAATCCGATTCACACCAGTTTTCACGTGGGCCCGGAGCTGCTCGATGCACTGCTCCGCCGAGCCATGGATCGCGTGCTCGATGGTGGACTCGCTCCAGGCGGCCGTGTCCCACTCCGTCGACAGCCACTGGCGCATGTCCTTCTCGGTCTCCTCGCGGTTCCTGCCGACGTAGATGGCCAGCTGGTTCGTGGCGGTGAGGCGAGAGGGGTCGCGGCCGGCCTCTTTCGCGAAGGCGTGGATCTTCTGCCAGGACTTGGTGAAGCTCTCGGGCGTGTAGAAGTAGGTCAGCCAGCCGTCGCCCACCGTGGCCACGCGCTTGAGGACGGCGTCGACATAGCCTCCGATGAGCACGGGCGGCCGGGGGCGCTGGACCGTGCGCGGCACCATGACCGCCTCGCGCAGGTTGAACTCGTCGACCTTGAGGGTGACGCGCTCCTCCGTCCACAGGCGCAGGAGGATGTCCAGGTTGCGCTCGAAAGTGCGCCCCCGCTGCTTGAAGGGCACGCCGACGGCGTCGAACTCGCGCGCGTACCAGCCCGCCGCCACGCCCAGGACGAGGCGCCCGCCCGAGATCACGTCCAGGCTGCCCAGGGCCTTGGCGGTGACCACGGGATTCCGGAGGGGCAGCACGAGCACGCCCGTGCCGAGCTTGATCTTGCTGGTGCGCGCCGCCACGGCGCCGAGGGTGGTGATCGAGTCGATGATGGGGAAGGAGGGCTCGACGCCCAGGAGGATGTGGTCCCAGGCCCAGAGCGACTCGAAGCTGAGGGCCTCGGCGCGCTCGGCGTAGGCGTAGAGGCCCGGGACATCGGGGACCTCGCCGGGGCCGACGAAGTTGCGGATGGCCAGACCGAACTGGGTCACGGGGATCTCCTCAGCCTATGAACTGTCGCGCGGGATCGAGCATGCGCAGTATCCCGAGCTCTTGCTCGGTGGGAGGCGCAGTGGTGGTGAGCGTATCCGCCACGGTGAGCTCGAAGCCCGTGTTGGCGCGGACCGTGTCGACGGAGACGCCGGGGTGCAGGGCCTCGAGGCGCATCCGCCGGCTCTCGGGCTCGAAGCCGAAGACGCCGAGAGTGGTGACCACGCGCGCGACGCCCCCGAAGAGCAGCCCGCTCTTGCGGCGGCTCTCGCCGCCGTCGAGCCAGCCCGGGCTCGTGATGAAATCCACCGTCTCCGAGAAGCGCCGCTTCTCGTGCACGGTGAGGATGATGACCTCGCGACAGAGCGAGATGATGTCGTTGGCGCCGCCGCTGCCGGGCAGCCGGACCTTGGGCCGCTCGTAGCTGCCCCCGATGGCGCTCGTGTTCAGATTGCCGTAACGGTCGATCTGGGCACCCCCGATGAAGCCCACGTCGAGAAACCCCCGCTGCGCGAGCAGGAAGGCGTCCGTGATTCCGGGCAGCATCTGGGCATGGTAGGCCGCGCGCATCTCGTTGGTCGAGATGGGCAGCGCGCCGGGCTTCCACTTCGGTCCGATGATGCCGCCCTCGACCATCATGGTCAGGCCCGGGGCATGGGTGCGCTGGGCAAGCGCCGAAGCCATCAAGGGGGCGCCCACGCCGGCAAAGACCGTCATGTTGTCCTTGAGCTCGCGCGCGCCCATGACGGCGAGCAGCTCGTTGGCGGTGACGCCGCTCCCGCCCGCGCTCACGACACCAGCTCCTTCCCGCGCCGCTCCGCCTCCGCGAGGGCCGCCGTGCCGAAGAGGGCCAGATACTCCGCGTAGGTCGCGGGGCCGTAGACATAGCGGCCTAGGTATTCCTGCACGGCGGCCGAGCCGCGCGCATTGATGCTCTCGACATACGCGCCGAAGTGATCCTGCTCGGCGTCGTACCGCCCGTAGCACTCGTGTGGGTAGGCGCCGTGGGGCACGTGAACGAGGGCGTCCACGATGAAGCCCGGGATGGTCGTGCGGTCCGGAGTCCGGCGGATCTCCTCCTCGCTCACGATCTCTTCCGCGGTGACGAGCACAGTGGCGGCCGCGCGGGAGATGTCGGCGTCCATGTGGGCATAGCCGTCGATCTGGCAATTGCCGAAGCGGTCCGCGCGGTGCACGTGCAGGAGGGCGACGTCGGGGAAGAGGGCGGGCACGGCGAGGAGCTTCTCGCCCGTATACGGGCAGTCGATGATCTTGGAGCCGCCCACGTCCACGAGGCTCGAGCCCAGCATGGTCAGGGCGGGCAGAAAGGGCACGCCCATGGCCGCCGCGCGGTAGCGCAGGCCGAGCCCGAGGTGGCTCCACTCTTCCACAGGCACGCGGCCCGACTCGACGTACTCGCGCACGATCTTGGAGAGGCCCCAGGGCAGGCCGATGCCCATCCAGGACGTCACGATCTTGTCCACGACGCCCGCGACCATGCACCACTCACCCTCGTAGCACATGAGGTTGCGCGAGATGCTGAGCCCCCGGGGGCGGCGACGAAGCAGGGCGCGGATGAGGGCGAGAGGCGTGCGCGAGAAGAGGCAGCCGCCGAAGGCGAGGTGATCGCCGTCCCTGATTCGAGCGACGGCGTCCTCGAGCGTGGTCAGCTTCTCGCCCGAGGTCTTGGTCTTTCGCTCGAGCCGGGCCCGCGCGGCCTGGAAGTCGTACTCGCGGGGGGAGATGGTCACGCGATGATCTCCCAACTCTTCTGGTAGCGATCCAGCTGGTCTACCGTATGGGGATCGAGCGGATGGTCGCGCTCCGGGATGTCCACGTGCTTGGCCTCGCCGCACAGCGGCGTGGTGAAGTAGCGCTGGCCCGTGTCGTTGATGATGGTGACGATGGAGGGAAGCTCGGGGTGCCGGCGGGCCAGCTTGAGGGCGGCGGCGACATTGCAGCCGCTCGAGATGCCGCAGAAGATGCCCTCGTCCCTGGCGAGCCGGCGGGCGGTCTCGACGCTCTCCTCGGTGGTGGTGGTGATGATCCCGGTCAGCTGGGCGACGTCCAGATTGCGCGGCACGAAGCCGTCGCCGATGCCCTCGATGCCGTGATGCCCCCACGCGCGGGCGGAGAGGAGCGCGCACTCCGCGGGCTCGACCGCGTAGAGGCGCACGGCGGGGTCGCGCTCGCGCAGGTAGCGCCCCACTCCCGTGAGGAGGCCGCCCGAGCCCTGGGAGTCGACGAAGGCGCCGACCTCGCCCCCCATCTGCTCCCACACCTCGGGGCCGGTGGTCAGCGTGTGCGCCTCGATGTTGTCGGGATTGTCGAACTGCCCCGGCACCCAGTAGCGCGACGGATTTTCCGCGCGGATCTCCCCGAGCTTCCGAAGGGAAAGATCCACGTCGCTCTCGCCGCCCTTGGTGAAGACGAGCTCGGCGCCGTAGGCGCGCATGATCTTCTTGCGCTCCTCGCTCATGCCTTCGGGCATGACGATGGTGCACGCATAGCCCTTGACCGCCGACACCCAGGCGCAGGCAATGCCGGCGTTGCCCGTGGAGCATTCGAGCACGCTCATGCCGGGCTTGAGATCGCCCCGCGCCTCGGCGCGCTCGAACATGTGGAGATAGATGCGGTCCTTGAGGCTGCCCGTGGCGCCGTACCACTCGACCTTGACGTAGAGCGCGGGCGTGACGTCGGCGGTGATGCGGTTCAGCCGGACGAGAGGAGTGCGTCCGACGGCGGCGGCGATGGAGGGCAGGGCGTGCGTGTAGCGAGCCCACTCGGGAGGCGTCATAGAGTTGGCAGTCTAGCATTTCTCCTTCGGAGGGGCGACCCGGACCTCCCGCGAGCGGTGGCGGTCCGTGTATACTTCGCGTGTGACGAGGGCACGGAGCTTGGCCGCTTCCGGGAGCGACGGGAGACAACCTGCGGGGAGGACGCCATGAAGGTCGGCACCGCGCTGAACATGCTGAGCAAGGAGGGACACTCGGACGCGGCTGTCCTCGCCGAGCACATGGCCCTCGGGGATCTGGCCGAGCCACTCGGCTTCGACTCGCTCTTCGCCCTCGAGCATCACTTCACCGGGTACGCCATGTCGCCGTCGCCCACCCAGCTCCTCAGCTACTACGCGGGTCGCACGCGCCGGATCACGCTGGGCACGGCCGTCATCGTCCTGCCCTGGCACGATCCCGTACGCGTGGCCGAAGAGATCGCCCTCCTCGACGTGCTGTCGGGAGGGCGGTGCCTGTTCGGGTTCGGCCGCGGGGCGGCCAGCGCCGAGTACGCGGGCTTCCGCGTTCCCATGGAGGAGGCCCGCGCCCGGTTCGTCGAGGCGGCCCGGATCGTGGTCAAGGCGCTCACCGAGCCGTCGTTCGACTGGGACGGCGAGTTCTTTCACATTCCACGAACGTCCATCCGGCCGCGCCCGATCTCTCATCCCGAGCGACGCTTCTACGCCTCGTCGGTGAGTCCGGAGTCGGCGGAGATCATGGCCAAGCTCGGGTTCGGCGTGCTCGTGGTCATGCAGAACGAATGGCCGAAGGCCGCCCAGGACATCGAGCGGTATCGCGACATCGCCACGAGCGTGGGCCACCCCCCGCGGCCCCCCATCATCCTCATGAATATCTCCGTGGCGGAAAGCCGCCCGGAGGCGCACGAGCGGGCGCAGACGTATCTCAGCCGAAAGTGGGACTCGATCGACAACCACTACCACTTCTCCGACGGGCACCTCGCGTCCGTGAAGGGGTACGAGTTCTACGGCAACATGGCCAAGACGTACAGCAAGCTGAAGGACGAGAGCTACCGCAAGAAGGCCACGGAGTTCTACGTCAAGATCCAGGTCGTGGGCACGCCCGACGACTGTCTCCAGCAGCTTGCCGAGCTGCACCGCCTCACCGGCCTCGACCACCTCGTCACGGAGTTCGGCTATGGGTGCATGCCGCACGAAGAGGCGGAGCTGAACATGCGACTGTTCGCCGAGCGCGTGATGCCCGTGCTCCAGCGCGATCGGGCCTTCTCGAGCTCGCCGGCAGGGATGGGCGGGGGAGCAGCGGGATCGCTCGTGACCGGCGCCGACGACGTGTTCGCGCCCGCGTGACGGACCAGCCACGCATGCTGAAGCAGCCGTCGCCGGAATACCGCGGCTTCCGCACGCCGGGCATCCGCCTCCGTGAGGAGATGCTTCCGCAGCTGGGACGTCTCGCCGCGGGTCGCTCGCGCGCCATGCTCCACGCGTTCCACGCCTTCGACAAGGCGCAGGCGGTCATGCTGGTCGAAGAGGGGCTGCTCCGGCGCGAGCACGGGCAGGCCATCCTGGCCGCCCTCCGCCAGATGGAGAAGGACGGCGTGGAGGAGGTGCGCGCGAAGACGGGTGGAGGTGTGCACTCCGGCGAGCAGTATCTGATCCGCGCCCTCGGCGAGGAGATCGGCGGCCGTCTGCACCTGGGACGGAGCACGGGCGACCTGACCTCCGTTGGCATCAACACGCTCCAGCGCGAGCGGACGCTGCGGCTCCTCGAAGGCGTCAACAAGGCACGGCGGGTACTGATCGGTCTCGCGCGCCAGCACACCGACACGATTCTCCCCGGCTATAGCTTCGGCCAGCACGCGCAGCCGATGACGCTGGCGCATCTCTGGCTCTCCTGGGCGGCGAACCTGGGGCGCGATTTCGATCGCCTCCACGGCGTGTACCGGCGCGTGAACGTCTCGCCCGCGGGCGCGGCAATCATGGTCGGCTCGGACTTTCCCTTGAACCGCAGGCGGACGGCCGAGCTGCTGGGCTTCGACGCCATCCACGAGAACATGGCGGACGCCATCCTCGAGCTGAACGCCGACGACAGCCTGGACGTGCCCATGGCGGTGGCGCTCCTCTATCACACGCTGGCCAAGTGGGCCGACGACCTGATCCTCTGGAGCACGAGCGAGTTCGCCTTCGTGGATATCCCGGACCGGTTCTGCAACACCTCGAGCATCATGATGCAGAAGAAGAACGTGATCGGCCCCGCGGAGGTCAAGGGCGCCTCCGCGGAGGCGCTCGGCTGCGTGGTCACCTCCTATCACGCCCTCAAGGGTCCCACGGGGCTGCCCATCACCGAGCGCTACTACGCGCTCGAGGCGCTCTGGCGGGTCTGCGACAACTGCGCGCGCGATCTCGACTGGCTCTGCGAGCTCCTCCCCGCGCTCGTCATTCGCAAGGAGCAGATGCGCGAGCGGGCCTGGCGTCACTGGGCGACGGCCACGGATCTGGCGGGGGCGCTCGTGCGCGAGCGCGACCTGCCGTGGCGGACCTCGCACCAGATCGTGGGCATTCTGATCCGACTCTGCGAGGATCGGGGGCTCGGGCCCGACGGAGTCACCCCCGCGCTCCTCGACGAGGCGGCGCAGGCCTATCACGGCAAGCCCGCCGGCCTCGACGCCGCGCAGATCAAGGCCGCCCTCGACCCGGGCCGCTTCATCGCCTCGCGGACCATGCAGGGAGGGCCGGCGCCCGCGGAGTCTCTGCGCCAGGCCGATATCTTCGACCAGGGACTCGCCGCCGACGAGGCGGCGGTCGCCGCCATTCACACGCGCCTCGGCGAAGCGGCTCGCAAGCTCGAGGGCGCCATCGATGACATTCTTGGGAAGTAGCCTCGGGGGAGTCAGGGTCGCCGCATCGCATCGGTTTCGTGGTTGGAGACTCATCCATCTTCCTCACGGTGCTGTCCTTCAACCTGGCCGGCGAAGCCCTCAACGACATGCTCGATCCCCGCGCCCGCACCGCGGGCTATGACCACTTCTTGCCGAGGGCGTCGAGGCCGGCCCGCTTCAGGTCGTCGGGCGTCATCGCGGCGCGGATCTCCACGTCCGCGTTGAAGGTGAGGAACCACGGCTCGGCGAGGGCCGGCACCTTCGACGGGTCTTCGAGGTTCACGATCATGATGGCGCCACGCTGGCCGTCGATCTCCGTGAAGTAGACGGCCTCGGGCTTCGTCTCCTCGAGGATGCGGTTGAGCTTCGATCCTGCCGTCCCGTTTCGCACCGCCTCGTTGAATTCTTTGTGGGGGATCCTGACCCGTAGCAGCATTCGCATCACGGCCTCCTCTTGGTTCGTGATTCCACCTTGCACTCCGTGATCCATTGTCACCAGGTTCCGTCGATAATACCCGAAGAGCTCCGGCGACCTGGGTCGCCCGGATCAGCCCGCCCCTGGAGGGCCTTGATCGTGACACGGACGAGGGAGGAGGCGAGTGCGTCGGTGCTGACGGCCCTCCGCCGCGTGGCATACTTTCGCTCGGTCCCCGCGGCGGAGCTCGCGCGGGTCGCGAAGCGCTCCCGTGTCCTGACGCTGCGCAAGGGAGAGCGCGCCTTCGAGGCTGGTGAGCGCTGCACGGGCCTCTTCGTCGTCGTCTCCGGCGTGATGGAGCTCCGGCAGGCCTCGCCGCGCGGGCGGGAGCAGGTACTGCACGCCGAAGGCCCGGGCGCAACGCTCGGTGAAGCGCCGCTCATCGACGGCAAGGGGTTCATTGCCTCGGCGGTCGCGGCGGGCCCGGCGCGGTTGGTCGTGGTGCCGCGGGCCGAGGTGCTTGGCCTTTGCCGACGTCACCCCTCGGTGGCGCTTGCCATGTTCGAGAGCATGGCTCGACGCGTGCGGCGGTTCGCGGAGCTGGCGGAAGATCTGGCGCTCAGAAGTGTCAGCGAGCGCCTCGCACGGTATCTGGAAGGGGCCGCCGACGGCGGGGTGGTGGACCTGGGGCTGACGCGTGAGCAGCTCGCCTCGCGCCTGGGCACCGTCCGTGAGCTCGTCTCGCGCGCCCTCGCCGCGCTCGAGCGGCGCGGCCTCATCGAGCGGCGTCGCTCCAAGATAGTCCTTCGCGATGCCGAGGGCCTGGCCGGCCTCGCGCGGGGCGAAAGCGGCGAAGTGACTTAAGTCATCGCGCGCCGGGCCGGCCCCTTGGGATACTCGTCTCGACCATTCACCCAAGGAGGTCAAGATGAAGCGATTCATGATGACAAGCGTTGGAGTGCTCGTGGCGCTCGCGGCCTATGGCGGCGTGTGGGCGCAAGTGGCGCCCGGCACCGGCGGGCAGGGGCAGATGTCGCACGAGGGCATGCACCAGGGACAGCATCCGACCGATGCGCCGGCGATGCCTGGCCAGGATGCTTTTGGCGCGATCCAGGAGATCGTCCGCCTGCTCGAGGCCGACCCCAACACGGACTGGAGCCGAGTCGACCTCGAGCGCCTGCGCCAGCATCTGATCGACATGAACGAAGTGGTCTTGCGCGCGGCCGTGAAGCCCGCGCAGGTTCCGGGCGGACTCGCCATGGACATCACGGGAGCCGGCCAAACTCGAGCGGCCATTCGCGCCATGGTCATCCCGCATGCCGCGGAGCTCGACAAGTTGCCCCAGTGGACGGTCAGGGCCGAGCCGATCGCGGCGGGGGTGAGGCTTACCGTGATCGCGCGCGACGCTGCCGATGCCACGACCATCGTCCGTATCCGGGGGCTCAGCTTCGCCGGGCTCCTCGCCCAGGGCGGCCATCACGGCCCGCATCATCTGGCCATGGCCAAGGGAGAGCTTTCTGCCGCTCACCGTCACTAGGACGCGTATCCTTGCGGAGAAGGACGCGCGCGGGTTCTATCGCATCAAGCCCGGGCGGGCACTCGCCCGGGCGAGTATGGCTTCATCATCACGCAGGGCTTCGCAACGGGGACGGACAAGGTCTACGACTTCGGCATCGACTGACCAGCGAGGAAAGACATGCCCAAGAAAGAAACCGTCAAGGTGGTTCTCGCCGCGTCCAATCCCAATTTGTCCGCGGCCACGCGATTCGGCAGTCTTGTCTTCGTGGCGGGCCAGACGGGGAGGCACCCGACCACGGGGGAGGTGGGCAAGGATATCCGTGAGCAGACCCGCAACGTCCTCGAGCGTATCAAGTTGATCCTGCAGGCGGCCGGCACCTCCCTCGACAACGTGCTGACGGTGACCGCGTATCTGACGAAACGGGAGGACCTCGCCGCCTACAACGAGGAGTACGGCAAATACTTCCCCAACGACAAGCCGGCCCGGACCACGGTGGAGGTGATGCTCAACTCGCCCGAGCTTCTGGTGGAGATCACGGTCACCGCCTGCATCCCTGACTGAGGTCGCAGGGGCGAGGCAACCTGAGCGGGCGCCACGCCGAGAAGGCGTGACGCCCGCGTGGTGTGAATGATCGAGCTGCTAGCGAGCGCTGTAGACGGTGATGTCGTTTGCCGTGACGGGACGGAGAAGGGCTTCCGTGGCCGGGACGGGGGCGCCGCCCGTGAAGCCGCGATTCCCGAAGATCGTGCCGCATTCGTTGTTCGTCTTGTACGCGCCGTAGCCCGCGCCGGCCACCGCCCCCACCAGGCCGCCGATCAAGGCGCCCTTGCCCGCGCCCGTCCCGCCGTTGGCGATGGCGCCGCCGGCGGCGCCCAGGCCCGCGCCGAGGAGTCCACCGAGGGCGCCGGGCTTGGCGATGCGCCAGGCTCGATCACCGCCCGTGGCGCAATCCGAGGCCGTCGTGGCCACCGGGATCGGCCGCGGCGCCTCCACCGTCGCGCGGGTTGACGCGGGGACAACCCTGCGCGCCACCACGGCGGGGGCGCGGCGTACGGGAGTCGGAGCGTAGGTCGCGGTCTGCATATCGGCGGGCGTCGCCGGACGGAGCATGTAGGCGGTGGTGACGCCCGTGAGAAATGCGGTTCCCGTGACGAGGGCGATGGCGGTCGTGACGATTTTACCGAATGGGCTCATGGTCGTTTCCTCCTCTCGCCGTCTATGACGGGCAGGGCGGGAGGCGTATTCGAGGCCGCATCGGCTCGGGCTCCGCGCGCTGGACAGGCGAGTGCCCTGTTGATATGGTCGGACGGTTCCATGGGCGCGAAACTCTTCGGAGCCTCCGTTCGCAGAAAAGAAGACCCTCGCTTCCTCCGCGGTGAAGGCCGCTACGTGGACGACATCAAGCTGCCCGGGATGCTCCACGCGGCCTTTGTCCGGAGCCCGCACGGCCACGCGCGAATCCTCTCCGTGAGGACGGACGCGGCGCGCCGGATGCCCGGCGTGGCCCACGCCTTCGCCTTCGCGGATCTCGGGCGATGGATGAAGCCGTTGCCGCTCTTCGGCGCCGTCCCACCCGGTCTCGCCGCGCGTGTCAATGTCACGATGAAGCAGGTGCCCCAGCTCGCCATGGCGCGTGATCGTGTCTTCTTCGTGGGCGAGATCGTCGCCATGGTCCTCGCCACGAGCCGCGCGCTCGCCGAAGACGCCTGCGAGGCCATCGAGGTCGCGTACGAGCCGCTCGCCGCCGTGGCCGACATGGTGGCGGCCGCGGAGCCCGCCTCACCGGTGCTCCACGCCGAGTGGGGCGACAACGTCGCGATTCATTTCGCCACGGGCTTCGGCGACGCGGAGGCGGCCCTTCGAGGCGCCGATGTCATCGTGCGAGAGCGCTTCCACATCCAGCGCTATGTCGGCATGCCCATCGAGACGCGCGGCGTGGCCGCGCAGTGGGATGCCCGCGACGGCACGCTGACGACGTGGAACGGCACGCAGGTCGTCCACTTCGTCCAGCAGGGACTGGTGGCCGCGCTCGGGCTGCCGCCCCACAAGGTCCGCGTCATCGCCCCCGACGTGGGCGGCGGCTTCGGCACCAAGGCCACCGGATATCCGGAAGACCTGCTGATCCCCGTGGCGGCCATCGTCGCTCGCCGCCCCGTCAAGTGGGTCGAGGACCGGCGCGAGCACATGATGGCGGCCGCCCACGCCCGCCACCAGATCCACGACATCGAGATCGCCGCGCGGCGCGACGGGACCATGCTGGCCGTGCGCGACCGGATCTGGGTCGATCTCGGCGCCTACAACTCGTGGGGCATCGTTCTCCCGTACAACACCGTCGCCCACCTCCTGGGCCCTCACCGGGTGCCGAGCCTGAGTGTCGAATGCCGGGGCGTGGTCACCAACAAGACCCCGAATGCTCCGTATCGCGGCGCGGGCCGCCCCGAGACCGTCTTCGCCATGGACCGCATCGTGGATTGCCTCGCGAGGGAGCTGCGCATGGATCCCGCCGAGCTGAGGCGGAAGAACTACCTGAGCGAAGCGGACATGCCCTATGAGCTCGGCATCCCGTATCGTGACGGCAACCCGCTTGTCTACGACAGCGGCGATTTCCGAGCGGCGCTCGACTCGGCGCTCTCGGCCATCGGCTACGACGCGCTGAGGAGAGAGCAGGCGGAGCTGAGGGCCCGGGGCATCCACCGCGGCATCGGCATCTCGGGCTATGTCGAGGGGACGGCCATCGGCCCCTACGAGGGTGCCGTGGTCCGGCTCGATGCCTCGGGGCGCGCCGTGGTGGCCACGGGCGCCTGCTGTCAGGGGCAGGGGCACGAGACCTCCTTCGCGCAGATCGCCGCGGACGCGCTCGGTATCCCGCTCGACTGGGTCACGGTGATCGGTGGCGACACCGCGGCCATCCCCTTCGGCGTGGGCACGTTCGCCTCGCGGAGCGCGGTGAACGCGGGCAGCTCGATCCACGTGGCGGCCGGCAAGGTGAGAGGCAAGATCGCCGAGGCGGCGGCCGCGCTCCTGGAGGCGGCGCCCGCCGACATCGAGGTCAGCGACGGCGCCGTGTCGGTGCGAGGGGTGCCGGCCTCGTCCGTGCCCCTCGCGCGAGTCATCCAGTCCGCCATCCCGACCTTTGCCAAGCCGAGCCTCGTCTCGCCCGACTTCGAGGCCACCGTCTATCACCATCAGCCGACGGTGACCTATACGAGCGCGGTGCACGTCGCCCTCGTCGAGGTGGATCCCGGCACGGGGTCGGTCCGGCTCCTGCGCTATCTCGTGTCCCACGACTGCGGCAAGGTCATCAATCCCGTCATCGTGGAAGGGCAGATTCACGGCGGCGTGGCACAAGGCATCGGAGGCGCGCTGCTCGAGGAGATGGTCTATGACGAGCAGGGCCAGCTCCTCACCGGCACCTTCATGGACTACCTCGTGCCGACGGCCATGGAGGTGCCGCCCATCGAGACCGTGCACCTCGAGTACCCGTCGCCCCGCAACCCCCTGGGCGTCAAGGGCATCGGCGAAGGCGGGGCCATCTCGCCCCCCGCCGCCATCGCCAATGCCGTCGAGGACGCGCTCGCCCCCTGGAACGCGCGCGTCACGCGCACGCCCCTCGGCCCCTCCGTGGTGCTCGACCTCATCCGCCGGGCCACGAGGTCGTGAAGCCCGCGCCGTTCGAATACGTGGCGGCCTCGAGCGCCGCCGACGCGGTGGAGGCGCTGCGCCGCCATGGCGACGAGGCCAAGGTGCTCGCGGGAGGACAGAGCCTCATTCCCATGCTCGCCCTGAGGCTCGCGCGACCGGCGGCCCTCGTGGACATCAATGGCTGCGGTGATCTCGAGGGCATGGCGGAATCGGGCGGCGTCCTCACTATCAACGCGCTCGCGCGGCAGCGCGCCCTCGAGCGCTGGGCGCGCGATCGCGTGCCGCTCCTGGCCGAGGCTCTGCGATGGGTCGCGCACCCCCCGATACGAAATCGCGGCACCGTCGTGGGCAGCATCGTGCACGCGGATCCCGCCTCCGAGCTGCCCGCGCTCCTGCTCTGCCTCGACGGCGAGGTGGTGGCTCGGCGAACAGGCGGGGAGCGCGTCATTGCCGCCGACCAGCTCTACGTCGCGCCGCTGACCACCTCGCTCGAGTCGGACGAGCTCGCCACCGCGGCCCGCTTCACGCTACCCCCGGAGGGGGCGGGCTGGGGGTTTGCCGAGGTGACGAGGCGCCACGGCGACTTCGCCCTCGTCGGCTGCGCGGCGGTGCTGGCACTGGACGGGGCGGGCGCCGTCACCCATGCGCGCCTGGGCTTCTTCGGCGTCGGCGGCACTCCGGTGCGGAGTCGGCCGGGCGAGTCCGCGCTCCTGGGACAGAAAGCCACGCCCGCGCGCATCGGCGAGGCGGCGAAGGCGGCGGCGGCCGCGCTCCGTCCTGATGGCGATCTGCACGCCACGGCCGAGTATCGCTCCACCGTGGCCGCCACCCTCGCTTCGCGCGTGCTCGCCGCCGCGCTCGAGCGGTGCCGGAAGGGCGCATGAAACGGGCCGTTCGCGTCACCGTCAATGGCGTGCCACACGCTCGGGATGCGGACGTGCGCTCGACCCTGGCTGATCTCCTTCGCGAAGACCTCGATCTCACGGGGACGCACGTCGGATGCGAGCACGGCGTGTGCGGTGCCTGCACCGTGCTCCTCGACGGCGAGCCGGTTCGCGCCTGTCTCGTGCTGGCGGTTCAGGTCGACGGTCGGGAGATCACGACCATAGAAGGGATCGCGCCCGGTGAGGGGCTGCATCCGGTCCAGGAAGCCTTCTGGGCCAAGCACGGGCTCCAGTGCGGCTACTGCACGCCGGGCATCATCGTGAGCGCCTGCGCGTTTCTCGCGGAGCATCCGGCGCCGACCCTCGAGGAGATCCGGGAGATGCTGGCCGGCCATCTGTGCCGCTGCACCGGTTACCACTTCATCGTGGAGGCCATCGCCGAGGCCGCGCGGACCATGGCGGGCAGCGGCAAGGCTTGACGCATCTTGTGGCGTCGGGCAGAGTGCTTACACCGCGGGCAGAGTCGCCTACCTTCGCCACCGACGCCGTCATGCTGCTCACGTGAGTCTTCGAGAAGAACGGAGGATCGGACTATGCGGAGCTGGCTCAAGCGACTGATGCTCGGCGCCGGCGCGGTGGCGGCGCTCCTCGCCCTGGCCATGAGTGGGCCGACGGCCCAGCCCAAGGAAGTCGTGATCGGCGTGCTCTATCCCACCACCGGCCCCACGGCTCAGGCGGGCATCGATTCCAAGGTCGCGGCCGAGCTGGCCGTCGAGATCGTCAACGGCAAGCACGATCTCGACCTGCCCCTGGCGCGGACGGAAGGGTTGCCGACCCTCGGCGGCGCCAAGGTGCGCCTCATCGTGGTGGATCACCAGGGCAAGCCCGAGCTCGGCCAGTCCGAGGCCGAGCGTCTCATCACGCAGGAGAAGGCCGTCGCGCTCTACGGCGCCTATCACAGCTCCGTCTCCGCCACGGCCAGCCAGGTCGCGGAGCGCTCGGGGATCCCGTACCTGTCGGGCGAGTCGTCCTCGCCCACCCTGCACCGGCGAGGCTTCAAGTGGTTTTTCCGCACGAGCCCGCACGACGAGCACTTCTCGATCGCGATGTTCGAGTTCCTGAAGGAGTTCCAGGCCAAGAAGGGCGTCAAGTTCCCCACCGTGGCCACCTTCTACGAGGACACGCTCTTCGGCTCGGACTCCTCCCGCGTGCAGGAGAAGCTCGCGGGCGAGCACGGCTACAAGGTGGTGGAGAAGATCGCCTATCGCTCGCGGAGCACGTCGTTGACCTCGGAGGTCCAGCGCCTCAAGGCGGCCGGCCCGTCGGTGCTCCTCCCGACCGGATATACCAATGACGCCATTCTCTTCGTGCGCACGGCCCGCGAGCTCGACTACAACGCCCCCATGATCCTGACCCAGGATTCCGGCTACATCGAGTCGGACTTCATCACGGCCGTGGGCAAGGACGCGGACGGGATCATGTCGCGCTCGGTGTTCTCGCTCGACCTCGCCGCGAAGAAGCAGATGGTGGCCAAGGTCAACGCCATGTACAAGGCCAAGCAGGGCAAGGATCTGAACGACAACACCTCGCGCTCCTTCACGGGCATGATCGTGCTCCTCGACGCCATCAACCGCGCGGGCTCGACAGACCCGGAGGCGATCCGCAAGGCGCTGCTCGCCACGGACCTCAAGCCGAGCCAACTCATCATGCCGTGGAAGGGCGTGAAGTTCGATCCCGCCACGGGGCAGAACGAGTCGGGCACGCCCCTGATCACCCAGTGGCGGGGCGGCCAGCTCAAGATCGTCTGGCCCTTCGACCTCGCGTCGACGGACGTGCTCTATCCGCTCCCGAAGTGGTCCGAGCGGAAATAGGCAAGTCGAGGTAAGAGAGGCGAGGAGATGGCTGAGGGCGTTCGCATCGGCGTGGACGTGGGCGGCACCTTCACGGACCTGGTGGCCTGGGATCCCGCGGGGCGGATGGAGTCGTGCAAGGTGCCGACCACGCCCGCCAATCCAGCCGAGGGCGTGCTCCACGGCATCGCCACCCTCGCGCCCCGGACCGGGGCCTGGGCCTCCCTCGCCCACGGGACGACCATGGTCACCAATGCCATCGTGGAGCGCCGCGGCGCGCCCGTGGGCTACATCACCACGCGCGGCTTCCGCGATGTCCTGGAGATCGGCCGCATGAGCCGGCTCCACCTCTACCGACTCGACCTGCCCGCCAAGCCCGAGCCGCTCGTGCCGCGCCGCCTGCGCCGCGAGATCACCGAGCGCGTGGGCCCTGATGGCACCGTGCTCACGCGGCTTCATCTGGAAGAGCTCCCCGCCATCGTGGAGGATTTCAAGCGCGAGGGCATCGAGAGCGTGGCGGTGTGCCTGCTCCATTCCTACGCCTCGCCCGCCCACGAGCAGGCCCTGCGCATGGCCCTCGAGGCGCACTTCCCCTACGTCTCGATCTCGAGCGAGATCAACGCGGAGTTCCGGGAGTACGAGCGCGGCTGCACGACCGTGCTCAACGCCTCGGTCATGCCCCTGGCCGCCCGCTATCTCGACGACCTCGTCCAGCGCGCGGCCGGCAAGCCGCTCCACCTCCTCCACTCGGCCGGCGGCATGATGTCGGTGGAGGCGGCCAAGGAGCGGCCGCTCAGCATGGCCATGTCGGGCCCGGCGGGGGGCGTGGCCGCCGCCGCGCACACGTCGCGGGCGCTCGGTCTCGCGCGCGCCCTCGCCTTCGACATGGGCGGCACCACCACGGACGTCTGCCTCATCGCGGACGGCGTGCCCGAGACGGCGGGGCAGCGCAAGCTCGGCGAGTATCCGGCGCGGCTGCCCATGATCGCCGTCGAATCCATCGGCGCGGGCGGCGGCTCCATCGCGCGGGTCGAGCCGACGGGCGCGCTCAAGGTCGGGCCCCGCAGCGCCGGCGCCATGCCGGGGCCCGCGTGCTACGGGCAGGGAGGCGCCGAGCCGACGGTGAGCGACGCGAACCTGCTCCTGGGCTACCTCAACGCGGAGCGGATCTACGGCGGATCCATCCGCCTCGATCCCGCCCGGGCCGAATCCGTCATCCACCCGTTCGCCGCGCGCTTCGGGTTCTCGCTCATCGAGGCCGCGCACGGCGTGGTCGAGGTCGCCAATGCCAACATGCTCCGCGCGCTCCGGCTCGTCTCGGTCCAGCGCGGCTATGATCTCCGCGACTTTGCCCTCATCGCCTACGGCGGGGCGGGCCCGCTCCACGCGGGTGCCCTCGCGCGTCAGGCCGGCATCTCGAGCGTCATCGTGCCCGCCCACTCCGGCGCCTTCTCGGCCCTGGGCTGCCTCGTCTCGCCGCTCCGCTACGACACCGTGCAGACGCACCGGGCGCGGCTCGAGACGTGGGACGCCAAGGTAGTGGAGGAGCGCTTCGGCGCCCTCGAGGCCCAGTGCCTGCGTCCCCTCCTGGACGAAGGGCATGCCATGGACCGGATCGTGCTGCTGCGGAGCTTCGATTTCCGCTATGTCGGACAGAACTACGAGCTCGAGATCGGCTTCGTCCCCGGGGGACCGGGGGCGCTCAAGGCGGCCTTCGAGAAGCGCCACCGTCAACTCTATGGCTACGCCACGGGGGAAAACGTGGAGTGCGTCAACCTGCGGGTGACGGCGCGGGCCGCCGAGGAGCCGCCCCCGCTGCCCGCGCCGCCTCCGGGCACAGCGGCCGCGGCCACCGGCTCGCACCGCGCCTACTTCCCAGAGACGGGCCCCGTGGAGATGCTGCGCTACGACCGGGCCAGCTTGCCCCCCGGCCACCTCGTGGCGGGGCCGGCCATGGTCGAGGACGAGTGGTCGACCACGATCGTGTACCCGGGCATGCGCTGCGTCGCCGACCGCCTGGGCAATCTCGTGATCGAGGTGGGAGCGCCGGCATGAGCGCCCCCGCGCTGAGCCCGATCACACTGGAGGTCGTGCGCAACGGTCTCTATGCCATCGCCGAGGAGATGAGCGTCATCGTCATGCGCTCGGCCCGCTCGCCCCTGTTGAAGGAGGCGGGCGATCTCTCGTCCGCGCTGACCGACGCGCAGGGCCGGTTGATCGCCCAGGGGCGCGACATCCCCATCCACATGGGCGTCATGGGCTTCACGGTCAAGGAATTCCTCAAGCGGATTCCCACGGACACGCTGCGTGAAGGCGACGTGTGGTTCCTCAACCTTCCGGAAGTCGGCGGCAATCACCTGCCCGACGTCAAGGCGGTGCGGCCCGTCTTCTTCGGGGGGCGGCTCGTCGCCTTCGCCATCAACCTCGCCCACTGGGCGGACATCGGCGGCGCCGTCCCCGGCAGCTATGTCCCGTGGGCCACCGAGTGCTACCAGGAAGGACTCCGGATCGCCCCCATCCGGCTCTTCTCGGCCGCGGGTCCCGAGCGGCCCGCTCTCGATTTCGTGCTCGCCAACCTGCGCGGGCGCGACGAGCGGGAAGGGGACATCTTCGCCCAGTTCGCCGCGAACGACGTGGCGGCCCGGCGCCTCCACGAGATCTTCTCGCGCTACGGCGCGGAGACGGTCCTCGCCTGCTTCGACCGGCTGCACGACGAGTCCGAAGAGCAGATGCGGGCGGCGCTGCGCGCCCTGCCCGATGGCTCGTGGGAAGGCGAGGACTTTCTCGACGATGACGGGGTCGAGGACCGGCGCATCCGGATCAAGGTGCGCGTGACCAAGCGAGGCGACGAGGCGAGCTTCGACTTCTCGGGGAGCGATGGCCAGGCCATGGGGCCCGTCAACACGACCTACTACATCGCCTGCTCGGGCGTGTACTACGCCATGAAGGCGCTGGTGGCGCCGGACGCGCCGCCCAACGAAGGCTGCTACCGGCCCCTTCGCGTCATCGTCCCGAAGGGGAGCGTGCTCAATGCCGACCCTGACCGGCCCGTGGTCGGGGGCAACCACGAGACGTCTCAGCGCGTGGTGGATGCCATCATGCGGGCCATGGCCCAGGTCATCCCGGACCGTGTCCAGGCGGGAGGGCCGACGACGGCGGGGCTTCTCATTCTGGGCGCGCGCCTGCCTGACGGCCGCTGGGCGGTCTACTACGAAGTCCACGGCGGCGGCGAGGGCGCCACGGCAGGCAAGGACGGCGCCTCCGCCACCCGCGTGCACATGTCGAACGTGATGAACACGCCGGTGGAGGTCGTGGAGAGCGAATACCCGCTGATGATCGAAGAGCTGGCCCTGCGCCCGGGCTCGGGCGGCGACGGCCGCCACCGCGGTGGCCTGGGCTTCCGGCGCGCCTATCGCGTGCTGGGATCCGACGTGACGCTGACGACCATGATCGAGCGCCGGCTCGTGCCGCCGTACGGCCTCTTCGGCGGCAAGGAGGCGGCGCCATTCAGGATCACCCTCAATCCAGGCACCCCGCGCGAGCGGGACGTGAAGGGCAAGGAGACGCTCAAGCTCGCCCAGGGGGATCTCGTCCTGCTCGAGACCTGCGGCGGCGGCGGCTACGGGAATCCCGCCGATCGCCCGATCGCCGCGCGAGAGGCCGACCGCCGGGAGGGCTACGTCGCATGAGGCTCGAGAATCGCATCGCCCTCGTCACCGGCGCCGCCAAGGGCATGGGCCGGGACATCTGCCTCACCCTGGCGCGCGAAGGCGCGGACCTGGCGCTGGCCGCGCGCGATGTCCCGCCCCTCGAGAAGCTCAAGGATGAGATCGAGGCGCAGGGCCGCCGCGCGCTCGTGGTTCCCACGGACGTGACGGACGAGGCGGCCGTCGAGCGCATGGTGGCAAAGACGCTGGAGGCCTTCGGGCACATCGACATCCTCGTCAACGCCGCCGGCGTCACCGGCCCCATCGAGACGCCCGTGCAGGAGATCAAGGCCGAAGATTTCCGCTTCGTCCTCGAGGCCAACGTCCTCGGCACGTTCCTGCCCACCAAGCACGTCCTCCCGGGAATGATCGCGCGGAAGTACGGCAAGGTGGTCAACATCAGCGGCACCTCGGGGCTGCGCGGCTACAAGTACCGCGCGGCGTACTCCTCCTCGAAGTGGGCCCTGCGAGGCTTCACGCGCACGATCGCCCTGGAAGCCGGGCCGCACAACATCAACGTCAACGCCCTCCATCCGGGCATCGTGGCGGGCGATCGCATGGACAAGCTCTGCCGGGAGAAGGGGAAGAAGCGCGGCTGGACACCCGAGCAGGTGCACCAGGAATACGTCAACGAGATGGCCCTCCGCCGCGTCACCACCTCGCAGGACATCGCCAACGCGGTGCTCTATCTCGTCTCGGACGATTCGAAGAACATGACCGGCCAGTCGGTGACGGTGGACGGCGGCTGGGACGTCTGATGCTCCCACCCCTCACCCTGCCCTCTCCCCTTGAGGGGAGAGGGTTTCATTGGGATCCCTCTCCCCCACTGGGGGAGAGGGCAGGGTGAGGGGGCCAGTTCTCTCTCCTGCGAGATATCGAATGGCGTGGCGCGGCGGAATGCACACCCCTCACCCTGGCCCTCTCCCCTCGAGGAGAGAGGGAACTTAGATGGCCTATCGCGTGATCGGCGGGTCCCAGCCCAGGGGGGACGCCTGGGAGAAAGTGCGGGGCCGTCCCATCTATGCCGGCGACCTCGCGGTGGCCGGCATGCTCCACGCCAGGATCGTCCGCAGCCCGTATGCCTCGGCGCGCATCGTCAGGATCGAAACCAGCGAGGCCCGCGCGCTCCCGGGCGTGGTCGCCGTGCTCACCCACGCCGACGTGCCGCAGAACGCGCTCCGGATGGAATTGCCCGGGCGCATGGCCGAGGCGACGGCGGGCGCCGTGCTGGCGACCCAGCCCGTGCTCGCCGAGGATCGGGTGCGCTTCCAGGGCGAGCCCGTGGCGGCCATCGCCGCGGAGACTCCGGAGCTCGCCGCGGAGGCCGCGGAGCGCGTGCGCGTCGAGTACGAGCCGCTGCCGGGCGTCTATGATCCGGCGGAGGCGCTCAGGCCCGGCGCGCCCCATGTCCACGAGGGCGGCAACCTCCTCCGGGCCTGGCATATCCGCAAGGGCGATGCCACGGAGGCCTTCGCGCGCGCGGACGTCGTCGTGGAGAAGACCTACCGGACCCCGTTCGTGGATCACGTGTACCTCGAGACGGAGACGGGCATCGGCTGGATCGACGCCGAGGGCACGCTGGTCCTTCGCGTCAGCACCCAGGTGCTGGAGCATTTCCGCGACGTGGCCGAAGTGCTGCGGCTGCCCCATGGGCGGGTGCGGCTCGAGGGCGCCTATCTGGGCGGCGGCTTCGGCGGCAAGGAGGACGTGACCGTCGAGTGCCTCCTCGGCCTGCTCGTCTGGAAGACGCGGCGGCCCGTGCAGCTCGTCTTCTCGAGGGAAGAGAGCTTCATCGGCCACGGCAAGCGTCATCCCTACGTCCTTCGCTACAAGTCCGGCGCCACCCGGTCGGGTGAGCTGGTCGCCATGGAGGTCGAGCTCGTCTCCGACTCGGGAGCGTATGCCGCCCTCTCGCCCTGGGTGCTCCTGTACAGCCTCGTGACGGCGACGGGGCCGTACCGGGTCCCGCACGTCACCGTGGACGCGTTCACCGTCTACACGAACAATCCCGTGGCGAGCGCCTACCGTACCTTCGGCTCCATCCAGACGTGCATCGGCTACGAGGGGCAGATGGACGCCCTGGCCGCCACGCTGTCCATGGATCCGCTCGAGCTCCGCGAGAGGAACTTCCTGAGGAAGGGCGACAGCATCGCGACAGGGCAGGTGCTCGAGAGCGAGCCCATGCTGGGGGAGACCATGCGGCGCGCCTGGGAGGCCCTCGGTCCGGTCCGGCCAGGTGGCGGGCCGTTGCGTGTGGCGCGGGGACTCGCCGCCTCCTTCACGCCGTACGGCCGCATGTGCTGGACGCGAGATTCCGCCTCCGCCTGGGTGGGCATGGAGCTCGATGGCACCGCGGTCGTCCGCTGCGCCGCTCCCGACGTGGGCGGGGGCCAGACCTCCTCCCTCTGCTCGATCAGCGCGGAAGTCCTCGGCCTGCCTGTGGAGCAGGTGGCCGCGGTGGGGCGCGACAGCCACTTCACGCCGCGCGCCGGCACCACCACGGCCACGCGCCAGCTCTTCATGTCGGGAAACGCGGTCCTCAAGGCGGCGCGCGAGGTGCGCCGGCATCTGGTCGATCAGGCCGCGGAGATGCTCGAGGCCGCCCCCGAGGACATCGAGCTCGTGGAGGGGCGGGCCCTCGTCCGGGGCGCGCCGGATCGCGCCATCGATTTCTCCGCCCTCGTGAAAGCGGCGACGGCGGCCGGGCGACCCGTCCAGGCCCTCGACAAGTACGATGCGCCCTCGGCGCCGACCATCGATCCCGCCACCGGGCAGGGCAAGCCCTTCAACGACTACACCTTCGGCACGCAGGCCGTCGAGGTCGAGGTGGACGAGGAGACGGGGCAGACCCGCGTGACGAAGCTCGCGGCCTGCTATGACGTGGGCCAGGCCATCAATCGCCAGAGCACCGAGGGCCAGATCGAGGGCGGGGCCGTGCAGGGGCTGGGCCACGCGCTCCTCGAGGAAGTGGTGCTCGAGGACGGCGTGTCCAAGAACCCGCACCTTCTCGACTACAAGATCCCGACCACGCTCGACGCGCCCGAGATCATCACGATCCTGCTCGAATCTGGCCAGGGCCTGGGGCCCTTCGGAGCCAAGGGCATCGGCGAGCCCGCCATGACCCCGACGCCGGCCGCCGTGATGAACGCGGTGTCCCGCGCCGCCCGCTCCCCGCTCACCCAGTTCCCGATCACCGCCGAGCGCGTCCTCGCCGCCCTCAAGAACTCTTCCTTGAGGGCCGACTTTCGAGCCGAGACGCTTCCCGTTGTTCGAGCTGAAGGGCGAAGCCCTGAGGCGAGGGCTGAGTGAATGCCGCAGGCGTGGCTCTTCGAGCTGAGTGACGAAGCTGCGAGGCGAGGACCGAGTGGATCAGCGGCGAGGCGAGTGCTGAGAAGATAAGGGGGCCACTTCACACCCATGCGCCTGGACTTCACGCTGAACAACCGGCCGTACCGCCTGGAGGCGCCCGACCACTGGACGGTTCTCGACCTCCTCCGCGACGGCCTCGCGCTCACCGCGACGAAATATGGCTGCGGTGAGGGCGTGTGCGGCACCTGCACCGTGCTCCTCGACGATGAGCCCGTCCGCGCTTGCCTCGTGCTCGCGGCCCGCCTCCGCGGGCGCACCCTTCTCACCGCGGAAGGCCTGGAGTCGAACGGCGCGCCCGACCGTCTCCAGAGCGCCTTCGCCCGCGCGGGCGCGGCCCAGTGCGGCTTCTGCACGCCGGGCATGCTGCTCTCGGCTCGCGCACTCCTCGCCGCGAATCCGACGCCCACCGAGCACGACGTGCGCGAGGCGCTGGCGGGCAATCTCTGCCGCTGCACGGGCTACACGAAGATCGTCGAAGCGGTGCTCGCCGCGGCGGGCCCCCGCTGATGCGCCTGCGTCCCTTCGCGCTCGTCGAGCCCGAGACCATTCCCGAGGCCGTCGAGATCCTGGCCCGCCTGGACGGGGAGGCCCGGGTGATCGCGGGGGGCACCGCCCTCGTTCCCACCATGCGCCTCGGCCTCGTCACGCCCGATCGACTCGTCTCCCTGCATCGGATCGCCGGGCTCTCGGAGGTCCGCGTCGACAAGGGCATGCTCGAGATCGGCGCCATGACGAGCCTGTCGGCCCTCGTGCGCCGCAGTGTCGTCCGCGAGGGCTGGCCACTTCTCGCTCAGGCGGCGTCCCGCGTGGCGACTCCGCCGATCCGCAGCAGCGCCACCCTCGGCGGCAATCTCTGCTATGCCGAGGCCGCCTCCGATCCCGCGCCGGCGCTGCTCTGTCTCGAGGCCCAGGTGCGCGTGGCGGATTCGGTCGGGGAGCGCGTGGTGCCGATCGGCGAGTTCTTCACCGGCTTCTACGAGACGGCGGTCGCCGCGGGAGAGATCCTGACGGCGGTGCGCGTGCCGCCCATGCCGGAAGGAGCCCGCGCGGGCTACGTCAAGTTCTGCCCGCGCTCGGCCGAGGACAAGCCGCTCATCGGAGTGGCCGCCCTCGTGACGCTCGACGGCGCCAAGCGAGTGAGCGACATCCGGCTTGCCCTCGCGGGCGCCGCGCCGACTCCGATCCGTACGCGGCGCGCCGAAGCGGCGCTCCAGGGTGAGACTCTGACCGATGCCGCGGCTCGCGCCGCCGCGGACGCCGCCGCCATCGAGGCTGATCCGCTCTCCGACCTCATGGGCTCGTCCGACTACCGTCGCGAGATGATCCGCGTCTGGGTCCGCCGCCTGCTCCTCTCGCTCCGCTAGTTGGTTCCGCGTTCTCGACTTCGGTATACTCCGGCGCGTGCTCCCCACCCCTCCGCTTCCCGCACCATTCCAGGCCCTCTTCGCAGAGCTGGAGGAGATAGATTCCTCAGGGGCCAGCCGCACCTTCCATCAGTGCTTCGGGTGCGGCCCTCATCATGATATCGGGCTCCGCGTTCGCAACTTCAAGTCAGACGGCGGTGTGCTCTCGCCCATCGTGATCCCGAGTCGCTTCGAGGGGCCGCCGAATGGCGCGCACGGCGGAATTGTCGCCGCCTACCTCGATGAGGTCCTCGCGGGAGCCGCCGTGAGTCACACGGGGCGGGTCCATGTGACGGGAGAGCTCAGCATTCGGTACATCAAGCTCACGCCCATCGAGCATCCGCTTCTGGGTCGAGGCCGTGTCGTGAAGCAAGCGGAGAAGTATGTGGACCTCGAAGGCACGCTCGAGGATCTGGAGACCGGCGAGGTCGTGGCGAGGGCCACCGGGCGCTTCTTCGCGCTTCCGAATGCCCGATAGTCGCCGCGGACGACTCCCGATGCCGGCCCCGCTTGACGGGTGGCCCGCTTCTGGGACAATAGCCGCTACTCAAAGGGGTGACGATGACATGCTCGTCCACCTTTCTCGATGGCCGATGATCAGCCCCACGGTGAGCTCGCCATGAGGGCGAGCGCTCGTCCCGTCGCGCAGGGGGCCCATCTGGTGGGCAGCGTGCCCCTCGCGAGCGCGGAGGTCGTCTTTCAGACGGTGGCCGCCGAGATCGGGGATCGCCTGCGCCGCATCCCCGACGGCGAGACCGGCCCGCGCTCGGACTGGATCGTCTGGCAGCTCCCGGTCTTCACCTCCCAGCCGCAGCTCGAGGTGGTCCCTCCAGGCCCCGACAGCTGGCGGCCGCTGCCGCGAGTCCGTCTCGGCGAAGGTATCCGGCCCGACAGCGTGGTGTTCGAGGCCCTGGGGTACGCGGAAGCGGCGATCGCCTCGTATCGCGTCTTCGCGCGGCTGAAGCGTGACGGCCTCGTGCCGGTGGCGTGCCGCTTCCAGGTCTGCCTGCCCACTCCGCTGGCTCCGATCAGCGCCTTCGTGGTTCCCGAGCATCAGGGTGTCCTTGAGCGCAGTTACGAGGAGCGACTGCTCGCCGAGCTGCAGGTGATCCTCCGCGAGGTGCCCCACGACCAGGTCTCCGTACAGTGGGACACCAACTTCGAGTTCGGAATGCTCGAGGGCGTCTTTCCGGTCTGGTTCGAGGACGTCAAAGGCGGCATTCTCGAGCGCCTGCTGCGGCTCTCCCGACAGGTGCCGTCGGACGTCGAGCTCGGATATCACTTCTGCTACGGCGACGTCCAGCACCGGCACTTCAAGGAGCCCGCCGACGCCGGCAAGCTGGTGGAGGTCGCCAATGCGCTGGCGGCGAGCCTCGGGCGGCCGCTGAACTGGATCCACATGCCGGTGCCCCGTGACCGGACCGACGAGGCGTACTACGCGCCGCTGAGGGAGCTTCGTCTGCAGCCCGAGACCGAGCTGCACCTCGGCCTGGTCCACCACACGGACGGGGTCGAGGGAACGGCGCGCCGTATGGAGGTGGCCGCGCGCTTCGCCTCCGGCTTCGGCATCGCCACGGAGTGCGGCTGGGGGCGGCGCGCGCCGGCGAGCATTCCGGATCTGCTCCGGATCCATCGAGAGCTGAGCGCGCCTGTGCAGCAGTCGGGCCGCCCGCGCGGACGCTTCGCATGGCCGGCCGGGTTCGCGCGCATTCCCGACGAGGACTGGACGCGGCAGCCCGTGGATGTCTTTGGCCTTCGGTACGACACGGTCGAGAACCACGGCTGGTACCGGAACCTCGACCCGACCGTGGAGGACCTCGCCCGGCATCTGGAGGAAGGCCAGCTCCTCATCGACTACTCGGGGGGAACGGGAATTCTCCTCGACCGATTGCAGCTACGGATCTTCGACCGCCGCGTGGGCATGCTCATCGTGGATAGCTCGCCCAAGTTCCTGCGGGTGGCGCTGGACAAGTTCAGCGGAGACGAGCGGGTGGGCCTGCGGCTCCTGCGCTGGCGCAAGGAAGAGAAGCGGCTGGACTTCCTCGACGAAGCGATAGGCGTTGAGCTCACGGGGCGCGGAGCCGACGCCATCACCTCGACCAACGCCATCCATCTCTACATGGACTTGCCCGAGACGATCGCCTCGTGGGCTCGCGTGATTCGGCCCGGCGGGCGCGTCTTCGTGCAGTCGGGCAATATCCGCAATCCCCAGGCCCGGCCGAGCGAGTGGATCCTGGACGAAACCGTCTGGGCCATCCACGAAGTCGCCGTCGGCCTCGTCCGCAACGATCCTCGCTACGCCGCCTACCGCCCCCTCCTCGACGACGAGGCCCGCATGCAGGCGCACGTCGCGTATCGGGACCGCGTCTTCCTGCCTGTGCGCCCCCTCGACTACTACGTGGGCTGCCTCGAGGGAGCCGGGTTCACCGTGGAGGCGGTGACCGCTCGCACCATCGAGACCAGCGTGGAGGATTGGTTCGAGTTCTTGACGGCCTATCACGAGGCGGTGCTGGGCTGGCTCGGAGGCTCTGCGAAGGTGGATGGCACGCCCGCGACCACGGAAGCCGAGCGTGATCGCTTGGCCCTGATCCGGCACTCCATGGACACGCTCCTGGGCGGCCGCAAGTCCTTCCGATGCTGCTGGACCTACATCAACTGCTTGAGGCCGTGATTCTCGGCGCGGCCCGCTGAAGCCAACCCCCCAACCACATCCTCGGCTCCGGGACAATCGCTCACAAGAGGTTTTCGGCCTGAGCGATCTCGATTCACCGCCCGGGCTACACGGACGCGCGTGATCCCCACCAGAGCACGGTCATTTGAATGGGAACCACCGAGGCGAGGGCGAGGGCGAAGCCGAGCCACTTGCCGAGCGCGGCGAGACCAAGCGTGGTCACCAGGCAGAACACGGCGAAGTTCCACATCCCGGGAAAGAATCCACGCAGGAACCGGATGGTGGTGGGCGGACCCTGCTGGACGTGGGTGAAGGCCATCAGGATGGCGAGCGCGACGGGGAAGGGCGTGATGGCCCCGCTCAGGGTGGGGCCGAGCCGCTGCGCGAGGCCCGTCGTGGTCAGCACGAGGGCGACGGCGGAGATCACGCGCAGAGGCAGGTCCCAGGCGCTCCGCGCGGCTGGCGCGGGACCCTCCCTCGTGTGGGGCAGGAGCGCTCGCGCGAGGATGAAGCTCGCGAGCGTCGCGCCGAAGGCCGCCAGGGGCGCCCAGGGTATGCCATGCAGGGCCAGGATAAGAAGAACGAAGCTTCCCCAGCTCGCGGCCAGGCTCGCCCACCACGGAGCGCGCAGGCAGGCCCACGCATAGGCGAGCCCGGAAGCGGCGACGGCGATCAGGCTCACGAGGGTGGCGCGGGCCGCCTCCGCGGCGAAGCCCTCGCCCTGTTCGGTGGCGAGGAAGAAGAGCACGGGACCGGCCACGAGGGGAAAGCTGGCGAGGACGCCCCCCACGCGTGGTCCCCAGCGTTGTCCCGCCAGCGTGACCGAGATGATCAGCGTGGGGACGACGATGATCTTCAGGAGGAGGAGCACGCGGCGGGGGCCTCAGAAGAAGAGAAAGGTGACGGCCACGAAGAGAGGAATCAGGACGAGCCCGCTGTAGAGCATGTAGCCGAAGAAGCTCGGCATCTTGACCCCCGCCTCCTCGGCGATCGACTTGACCATGAAGTTGGGGGCATTGCCGATGTAGGTGTTGGCGCCCATGGCCACCGCGCCCACGCTGATGGCGGCGAGGATAGCCCGCGGCACCCCGATCACGTCGGCCGGGAGTCCCAGGCCCTGCCCGAGGGCCAGGAAGGCGAGATAGGTCGGCGCGTTGTCGAGGAACGACGATAGCGCGCCGGCGGCCCAGAAGAACTGCCAGGGCTGACGCACGCCCAGCGCGTGCCCCTGCGTGTGCAGCAGCTCGAGGGCGGGGATCATCGTCAGGAAGATGCCGAAGAAGAGCACGGCGACCTCGATGATGGGATAGGCCGTGAAGCCGTTGGCGCGACGGATGTCCCGCGGCGTCGACCAGAGCGAGATCGCCATCAAGGCGAGCATGACCACCTCTCGCGCGGGCTCTCGCAGGAACGCCACCGCGAGGACGACGCCGACCAGCCAGAGCGCGTTGAGGCCGCCGCGCACGCGCAGGGGCACGACTTGGGCTCGATCGCGACGAATTGCCTCGGGGCGCTCCCGCGCGTACTGCGTCGAGTCCCAGATGAAGTACAGGAGCAGGAGCGTCCCAACCATCAGCAGCCAGGGCGGCCACAACCGGAAGGTCCACGTGAAGGGGACGCCCTGGAGGTACCCCAAGAAAAGAGGAGGGTCGCCGAGAGGCGTCAGCATGCCGCCGATGTTCGAGACGATGAAGATGAAGAAGATCACGGTGTGCTTGATGCGGGCCCGCTCTTGGTTCGTCTGGAGCAGCGGCCGGATCAGGAGCATGGACGCGCCCGTGGTCCCGACCAGCGAAGCGAGCACGGCACCCACGGCGAGGAAGCCCGTGTTGGTCAGGGGCGTGGCGACCAGGTCGCCCTGGAGGAGCACGCCGCCCGAGACGACGTAGAGGGTGGCGAGAAGAATGATGAACGAGACATACTCCTCACCCATTCCCACGAGGGCGGCAGGTTTTCGCATCACATAGAGCACGAGAACGGGCAGGCTCAGGACGCACGCGACCAGGAGCTTGTTGCGGTTGCGCTCCCACCAGTGCGGTATCCAGAGGGGAAAGACCGTGATCGTGAGCAGCATGAAGACGAACGGCAGGACCGTGTAGAGGGGCAGGGCACTCTGGGGGCTCAAGGGTTCTCCAGGCTCGACCGAGCCGTGTCAACGCGCTCGGTCGCTCAGGCCCCCGGGGCGGAGCGACCACGCCCCGTCGGCGTCACTGCTGGAGCCGGGCCTGCGCGCCGTCCGCGGCTCCCGCGCTGAGGTAGTCCCACATTCGCGCGGCGAGCGTCGCCGAGAGCTCGATATCCTCTTCGAGCAGATAGCCGCGTGCGCAGAGCTCTCGCCCCGCCTGACGCACCTGCTCGACATAGCTCTCCCGCGAGGGGTAGCGTTCCTCGATGGAGAAGCGCGGATCGCCCGAGGCCTCGCGCTCCTCGCGTGTCCGCGGGAAGAACAGCGTGGAGCCGACGAAGACCAGCAGTTGCTCCTGGCCGCCGATCTCCGGGTGGCGGGGATTCCAGCCCGTGTGCGTGGCCAGCGGCACCGTGAGCTCGGGCACCGCGATGCCGCCGATCTCGTTCCCATCGGCGTCCACCGCGGACACCCGCGAGCCATACGGGCGACCGCGGCGCGGGGGGATGGTGGGCGTCTCGCGAAGCTCCCCGGAGGCGCCGAAGTCCAGGCGCAGCGGCCGCGGATGGTGGCGCGGGTAGTGCGCGTTCGGGATGGCGTCGAAGACCTTGGCCAGGTCTTCGGGAGCGACCGCGCTGCCGTCGGTCAGGCGCGGATGGACGCTCGGGGGCGGCTCCACGCCGTCGCTCACCCAGCGGTCGAGGCTGACCAGGCACGCGCGCAGGAGCCGGGAGTAGTCGACCACGCCGCGCAGGTTCTGGGAGTGGTCGATGGCGCCGGTAGGATCGGCGGCGCCGATCTGCCAGTTCGTGGGCGGCCACGCGCCGAGGCTGTGCTCGGTGCCCGCGTAGAGATAGATGCGCGTGTTCGGGCCGTGCGCGACGTCGCTCATGCCGTCCGCACTCGTGTGGATCAGCGAGGCGTCGCCGCGGTGGTATTCGGCGGAGGTGTTCGTGTACATGATCTTGAGCGGGCTCTGCCGGGCGTGGAGCCGCCGATGCAGGGCGTCGACCTGGCCCGTCTCCGGATCCTTCTCGGGCAGATCGGTGAAGGGAAAGAGGTGCGCCATCATCTGCGGCCGGTCCTTCGAGTTCTGGCCGAAGCGCTGGTTGAACTCTCCCCGCAGACCGCCCGGCACGTTGGCGATGATGCCGTCCAGCGCCTCGCGGCCTTGCTCGTCCAGGTTGAGATCGTAGTAGACGTACGTGCGGAGGAGCCGCCCCGTCTGTGATCGGCCATAGCCGTAAACGTGATGGAGGCGACCGGGCGCCGGATGGCCTTCGCCGGCCGTGCCGTGCTTGATCCACGAGGCCGCCTCGCGAAGCGCGGCGGGGCCGAGCCCCATGACAGGCGCTCCGAGCGCGGTGTAGGCGATGCGGTAGAGCCGGCCTTTCTCGAATCCACCCTCGAGCGTGATGTGACCGGCATCAGGCGTGAAACGCCAGCGCTCGCGCGCAATGACCACCGGCTCGGCGTCCGGCTGATCCTGCACGGTGAGCTGCGCGTCACGCTCCTCGATGTCGGCAGCGGGATAGGGCCGGTGCCCGCGATCGGACAGGAGCAGCGACGCCGCGGGCACGTGGGTCTGGAGCTGCGTGTACACGCGCCCCTTGATGGGCCGGCCACCGGCGTCGAGCGCGTCCGGCCCGTGCAGGCGGAGGAGGCCGGGCAGATCGGGGAGGTCGCCCTGCCAGGCGCAGGAGAGCACGACGAAGCCGCGTCGCATGAGAAAGCCGTCGCCCGTGTCGATGGGCGGATTCGGGTCGGCGCCTGGAGCGAAGGCCGGGCGTGTGGCGCGGTTGAAGTTCGGCACGGCGATGGTATTGCCCCGGTTGACCACGTCGAGGAGCACGCCGCCGCGGCATCGCGAGCGATCCACCGGCACGAGCAGCGAGGCCTCGGACGAGAACGCCACACGTCCCGCGTCATCTCGCGGCGCCCGCTCCACGTCGGTGATGCGCGTGTTGGAGGGGTGCAGGGGGTCGATGGTGAAATGCAGCCGCCCCTTGAGCTCCTCGTAGGCTCCCGTGTCGCCGAACGCAGCGCCGCCGGCCAGGGGCCGCCGGAGCGTGATCTCGAAGCGTGTCACCGGCATCCCTCGCTCTCCTTGTTCTCGGGGGTCGTGGTCATGACCATGTCATACTTGGTCAGGGTCGCAATCTTACCTCGTGGTCCGCTCCAAGAGCGACCGGGTTGTCGGGGAGGGCCGTGCTGAGACTTCACGCCGCGATCGCGCTGGCGCTTCTGGCGGGCGGATGCGCGTCGGCCGGACAATCCTGTCCCGCGGCGAAGTCCGGCTGGTTCTCCGGCTGGGGCAGCGGCGGCAGCAATGCCTTCATGTTGGGCCTTCGCCGCCCGTGGGGCTGCGAGGACCGCGGTGCTGCTCCCGCGCGACCGCCCGCGCCCCCTGCCGCTCCCCCCTCGACAGAACCGACCCCGGAAGCGGCGCCGTCCCCGCGGTAGACCGCGCAGGAGTCGGGGGCTATACTCGGGCCGGTTTCAGGATGAGGGAAGCGCTGATCTTCTTCGTGTCCCCGAGCAAAGGAGCTGACCATGGCCGTTTCCGTCGGATTCATCGGTGTCGGCAACATGGGCAATCCCATGGCGTCCAATATTCTCAAGAACGGCTTCAAGATGAAGGTCTTCGACCTGAGTCCGAAGGCGATGGAGAATCTCGTCCAGGCCGGAGCCCAGCGCGCGGCCTCGGCGCGCGAGGTGGTCGAGGGCTCCGAGATCGTACTCACGTGTCTGCCCGCCTCTCCTGACGTCGAGGCGCTCTACCTCGACGCGGGTGGTCTCGTGGAGTGCGCCAAGCCCGGGACCATCCTGATCGACCTGAGCAGCGTGCTGCCCTCCACGCCCCGCAAGATCGAGCCCCGCGCCCGCGACCGGGGCGTGCACTTCCTGGAGTCGCCGGTGAGCGGTGGCGTCAGCGGCGCGCGCGCGGCGACCCTGGCCGTCATGGTCGGGGGCGACGGAGAGGTCCTCAAGCGCGCCGAGCCCGTCCTGCGCTCCATCGGCCCGAACATCTTCCACGTCGGGCCCGTGGGCGCCGGCAACACCGTCAAGGCGATCAACAACATGATGGCCTGCGTCAACTCGCTGGCCATGATGGAAGGGCTGGTCCTCGGGCTCAAGGCCGGCCTGGATCCCATGATCATCCACGATGTGGTGAAGGCGAGCAGTGGAGGGAGCAAAGCCCTCGACCGCATTCCGCGCGCCATCATCCCGCGCGACTTCGAGCCCGGCTTCAAGGTCTTCCTGATGAACAAGGACCTCGAGACCTTCAACACCATCGCCAAGGAGCTCCACGTGCCCGTGAGCTTCTCGAACGTGGCCCAGCGCTACGAGCAGGCGGCCATGGCCGCCGGGCTGGCCGACAAGGACACCACGGTGGTCATGACCATCATCGAGAAGCTTGCCGCGCTCGAGGTGCCGCGCGCCAAGTAACGCGGTGCTCCTCCTGCCGCTCCTCGCGGAGGCGGCGTCGGCGTGGCTCGCGAGGCCGCCTCTTCTCCTGGGCTATGTCGGTGTCAGCATCCTGGCCGCCTTCGTCGTGCGGGGGTACAGCGGCTTCGGTTCGTCGATGATCGCCGTCTCCGCCCTCACGCTCGTCATGCCGCCGGCTCACGTGGTGCCGGCCATGTTCGCCCTCGAGATCGTGGCCTCCGTGGGTCTCCTGCCCTCGGTCTGGCGCGACGTGGACTGGCGCTCGCTGGTGTGGATCGTGGGCGGCTGCATGGTCGCCACCCCGGTCGGGCTCGCCGTGCTCGCCCATGCGCCGGAGAACCTCATGCGCGCCGTCGTCTCGGCCGTGGTCGTCGGGGTCGCACTCGTCCTCCTGAGCGGATTCGCCCTCCGCGCCACCCCTGGTCCCGCGGCCACCTTCGCGGCGGGATGTCTCTCCGGGCTTCTCAACGGATCGACCGGCCTCGCCGGTCCGCCCGCGGTGATCTTCTATTTCTCGTCGGACGGTGCCGCGGCGAGGGGCCGCGCCTCTCTCATCGCGTTCTTCGTGGCCACCGATGTCTATGCGCTCTTCCTGGCGAGGGCGGGGGGCTTGCTGGACGCGCAGGCCATGATCCTCGGGCTCTACGCGCTTCCCTTCGTCGCGCTCGGGATCTGGCTGGGGCACCGGCGCTTCATCGCCACCGAGCCGGAGACGTTTCGTCGGGTCGTGCTCTGGATCCTCGCCGGTCTCGGGCTCGCCGGCCTCGTGCTGGCCGCGGTGAGGTACAGCGCAGCCACCTAGCCTGCGGTATGCTCGGGCGGCGTAGCTCATGCGGGACACCTGAGAGGACGGCCCATGGCGCGCCGCAAGATCCTCGTGGCGATGATGATGCACGAGACCAATACGTTTTCGCCCGTCCCCACGCCCCTGACCTCGTTCCGCCCGCTCTCCGGTCCCGCGGCCATCCAGGAGTTCCAGGACACCAATACCCAGCTGGGCGGCTTCCTGCACGTGGCCAAGGAGACGGGCGCGGAGATCGTGGTGCCCCTCGCGGCCGGTGCTCATCCCTCGGGCTACGTGGAGAGGGCGGCGTACGAGGACATGTGCGAGGCCATCGTGGGCGGGATCAGGAATGGCTGCGACGCGGCCTTCCTGGCGTTGCACGGTGCCATGGTCGCCGAGCACGTCGACGACGGCGAGGGCGAGCTCCTCCGCCGCATTCGGGCGGTGGCGCCCCATCTGCCCCTCGCCGTCGGGCTCGATTTCCACGCCCACATGACGGCGCCCATGGTCGACCACGCCACCGTCCTTGCCGGCTACCGGACTTATCCGCACATCGACATGGGCGAGACGGCGCAGCGGGCGGCCCGGACGCTCGTGCGGGCGATGAACGGCGAGGTCGAGCCCGTCATGGTGTGGGGATGGCTGCCCATGATGACGAGCACGCTCGTGCACGCCCCCTCCCGCCAGCCCATGAAGGATGTCATGGACATGGCCATCGGCGCGGAGTCCTCGAGCTCCGTCCTGAATGCCTCCGTGTTCGGCGGCTTTCCGCATGCCGATATCCCGCATCTCTCCTGCTCGGCGGTGGTCGTGTGCGACCGACGCGACGATCCCGGCAAGGTCCTCCTCGACCAGCTCCTGGGTCTGGCCTGGGACCGGCGCGACTCCTTCCTCTACCGGGGCGAGCCGCTGTCGAGCCAGATCGCCCACGCGCGCTCGCTGGGGGAGGGGCCCGTCCTCCTCGTGGATCACGGCGACAACACCGCCTCGGGCGGGACGCAGGACGTGATGAGCGTCATCGAGGAGGCCATGCGACAGGGCCTCGAGGACATGGTGGCGGGACCGATCTGCGATCCGCCCAGCATCGCCCGCATCCTCGCGGCGGGTACGGCGGCCAGCGTCACCCTGTCGCTGGGCGGGAAGGTGGACATGCCGCAGGTCAATCTCACGGGCAGGCCCCTCAGCGTCACCGGCAAGGTGGCGCGCATCACCGAGGGCGAGTTCGTGGTCACGGGACCCATGGCCACGGGCACGCGCGTCCGCATGGGCCGGACCGCCGTGCTCGACACCGGGGCCATGCAGATTGTGGTCTCGGAGCGCCGCAGCGAGCCCTTCGACCTCGGCGTGTTCACCCACTGCGGCGTCGACCCGCGCCGCAAGCGCTACGTCCTCATCAAGTCGCGCCAGCACTTCCGGGCGGGCTTCGAGCCGATCGCTCGTCACATCGTGCTCTGCGACGGCGAGGGCGTCACCAGCTCGGACCTCCAGCGCTTTACCTACCGGAACCGCCGCCGGCCCCTCTATCCGTTCGAGGCCGACGTCCAACCCGCTCCCCGCACCCGAAGTGGAGGACCACGATGATCCAGTTCAAGAAGCTCACCTACGAGGCGCTCGAGGTCGGCGAGGAGTTCGTCTCCGACGAGCAGCTCGTCCTCCCCGAAGACGTCGAGACGTACGCCTTCGCGGTGGAGGACCACCATCCCTGGTTCCTCGAGGACTCGCCCTTCGGCGGGGCCATCGCGCACCCCACCCTGCTCGGGAACCAGGCCCTGCGGATGCGCCACGGCCGCTACATCGTGCACGCGGGACTGCACGCAAAGATGGACTTCGAATTCCTGGAGCCGATCCGACCCGGCGTGCGTACCCGCTCGCGCGGCAAGGTCGTGGACAAGTACGAGCGCGGCGGCAAGCCGTACATGGTGACGGAGTTCGTGACCGAGGACGAGAACGGCACGACGCTCGTGCGCGGCCGCTTCACCCAGATGCTCTTTCGCGACTGAGAGGCGACTCCCATGGCGACCATGACCCAGATCCTGCCGTCCCTCGTGAAGGAGATCTCCCAGCGCAAGATCGACGCCTACTCCGTGGTGCGGGCGCGTTCCATCCACACGGATGAGAGCTGGGCCCGGGCCAAGGGATTCCGCGCCCCGCTCGCCCAGGGCATGATGTCCACGGCCTACGTCTCGGAAATGATGACGCGCTTCCTCGGCGCCGGCTTCGTCAAGGGGGGCACCATCTCGATGGCCTTCGTCAAGCCGGTCTTTGCCGGGGATCGGCTCACCGTCCACGGCGTGGTCAAGGACAGGCAGACGGAGAACGGGCGCACGCGCGTCACCGTGGAGGTCTGGTGCGTGAACCAGGGCGGCCAGACAACCGCCATCGGCACGGCGAGCGGCCTCGAGTCGTGAAGCGGAGCACCGAGCGCATCCTCACCACGCACACGGGCAGCCTGCCGCGGCCGCCCGACCTCACGGCCATGCTGGAGTCGATGGACGGCGGGAGCGCCCTCGACCCCGCCGCCTTCGACGGTCGCGTGCGTCGCGCCGTCGCGGATATCGTCCGCCAGCAGGTGGACGCCGGCGTGGACATCGTCAATGACGGCGAGCAGGGCAAGGTCGGCTATTCGACCTATGTGCGGCATCGCCTCACGGGGTTCGGGGGAAAGAGCGGAGTGCCGAGCCGGGCCGACTGGGCCGACTTTCCGGAGGCGGCTGCCCGCGCCGAGCGGCGCTCCGCCGTGTCCCGTCCCGCCTGCGATGGCCCCATCGAGTGGCAGGACCGGGGGGCGGTACAGAAGGACGTGGCCAACCTGCGCGCGGCCCTCGAGGGCGTCCGGCCCACGGAAGCGTTCATGACGGCCGCCTCGCCCGGAGTGATCGCCCACTTTCTCCGCAATGAATACTATCCGAGCCGGGAAGCCTATCTCGCGCGTCTCGTCGACGTCATGAAGGAGGAGTACGACGCCATCCACCGGGCGGGCTTCGTCCTCCAGGTCGATTGCCCCGATCTCGCCATGGGGCGCCACCTCGCCTTCCCGAGCCTGAGCAACGCGGAGTTCGTGAAGATCGCCGAGGCCAACGTGGAGGCGCTCAACCACGCCCTCCGCGACATCCCGCCCGACCGGATGCGGCTGCACCTCTGCTGGGGCAACTACGAGGGGCCGCATCACCGGGACATTCCGCTGCGGGAGATCATCCACGTCGCCCTCAAGGCCCGGCCCCAGGCCCTCTCGCTGGAGGGCGCCAATCCGCGCCACGAGCACGAATGGGTCGTGTTCCGGGAAGTGCGCCTGCCCGAGGAGAAGATCCTCATCCCCGGCGTGCTCGACTCCACCACTAATTTCATCGAGCACCCCGAGCTCGTCGCCCAGCGGCTCGTTCGCTATGCCGAGGTGGTGGGCCGGGAGCGCGTGATCGCCGGCACCGACTGCGGCTTCGCGACCTTCGGGCGCTCGACGCTCCAGGTCGAGCCCGAGATCGCGTGGGCCAAGTTCACGTCGATGGCCGAAGGGGCCCGCCTCGCTTCCCAGCAGCTCTGGCGCTGACCAAAAAGGAGTCGCGATGAAGATCGGGATCTTCCTGACGAATCAGAACCCGGTGGGGAGCGACATGGTCTCCGCCCTCGAGAACCAGTGCCTCATGACCCGTCTCGCGCGGGATCGCGGCTGGGACGCAGTCGCCGCCGGCCAGCACTACCTGAGCGAAGGCATGAGCCAGCTGCAGCTCATTCCCTACCTGGCGCGCCTGGCCGCGGAGGCGGGCCACATGACGGGCGTGGCCGGAGTTCTCCTCATCGGGCTGCATAATCCGATCGAAGTGGCGGAGTGCATGGCCTCGCTCGATGTCATCTGGCAGGGGAACTTCGTCTTCGGTGTCGGGCTGGGCTATCGGGACGTGGAGTTCGACGCTTTCAAGGTGCCCCGCGGGCAGCGCGTGCGTCGCTTCGAGCAGTGCCTGGAGGTGGTGAAGCGGCTGTGGACCGAGGACAAGGTGACGGTGGACAACGACGTGTGCACGCTCTCGAACGTCACCCTGACGTGCCGGCCCGTTCAGCATCCGCATCCTCCCATCTGGGTGGCCGCCAACAACGACAACGCCATCCGGCGCGCCGCCCGTATCGGGGACACGTGGTTCGTGAATCCGCACGCGACCATGACCACCATCACGCGTCAGATGGAGCTGTACCGGGCTGAGCTGACGCGGGTGGGCAAGCCGTTCCCGCGGGTCCTTCCGATGATCAAGGAGATCTTCTGCGCCAAGGACACCCGGACCGCGCTGGAGATGGCCGGGCCCTTTCTCGCCAACAAGTACCGCACCTATGCGTCCTGGGGACAGGACAAGGTCATGCCGGGTGGGGAGACGTTCGACCAATCGTTCGACGCTCTCCTCCGCGATCGCTTCGTGCTGGGAAGTCCCGAGGAATGCTACGAGCAGCTCCGCCCGTGCTGGGAGGAGGTGGGCGCCAACTTTCTCTTCTTTCGCACCTACTGGAGCGGCATGCCGGTGGCTCCCGCTCTGGCCAGCATGCGGCTCATCAGCGACGAGCTGCTCCCGGCCTTGCGCAGGATCAAAACGGGCGAGTGAGGCTCACGTCCGCGCTATCCCTTCGACGTGGGGTCCTTCTCTCTCGTCCTGGTCACGCCGCGGGCGATACCGATCCCGACCAGACAGAGGACGCCCACACCTATCCATTTCGGGGGCACATGGAGCAAGTGGGCACCGATGGCCAGGCCAATGATCAGGATGCAGTACCCGATGAGATAAATCCCGAAGGCCATCGGCCATTCCTCCTTGAACCGGTCTCGCCCCGATCAGGCGGCAACTCTGCGTCAGAATATCGCATTCTAGGCGGTACCATGAGCCTATGGCGAGTCTGAAGAAGCGGCTGCCCGGCAACGTGGCGGGCGAGTTCTACGTCGACTCGACCTGCATCGACTGCGATCAGTGCCGGCAGATCGCGCCGGCAACGTTCCGGGCCCGGGGCGAGCACTCGATCGTGTTCCGCCAGCCCGTCACCGCCGAGGAGTTGCGGCGGGCCGACAAGGCCATGGTCGCGTGCCCCGCGGGCTCCATCGGCGCCCTGGGAAAGCGCGACCTGTCCGAGGCGATCGCCGCATACCCGGAGCGCGTCGACGGCAACGTGCATTTCTGCGGCTTCGCCGCGGAGAGCACCTACGGCGGCTCGAGCTATCTCATCGTCCGCCCTCAGGGCAATGTCCTCGTGGACTCGCCGCGGTTCGCCAGCCATCTCGTGCGCCGCATCGAGGAGATGGGCGGCGTGCGCCTCATCTTCCTCACGCACGTCGATGACGTGGGGGACCACGCGAAGTTCCGGCGTCACTTCGGGTGCGGTCGCGTGATGCACGGCAACGACGCGCGCTTTCCCGTCGAGCGCCGCCTCGAGGGTGAGGAGCCGGCCCGCCTTGCCGACGACCTCCTCGTGATCCCGACCCCGGGTCACACGAAGGGCCACCAGGTGCTCTTGTACGCGGGGAGGATGCTCTTCACGGGGGACCATCTCGCCTGGTCTCCGGAGGAGCACAGCCTGACCGCCTACCGGGATGTCTGCTGGTATTCCTGGACCGAGCAGACCCGGTCGATGGAGAAGCTACTCGCCTATCGCTTCGACTGGGTGCTGCCCGGCCACGGCCCCCGGCACCATTGCTCGAGCCGGGAGATGCACCACCATCTCGAGCGCTGCGTGTGGGCCATGAAGCGCGAGCGGCAACGATCCGTCCGGATCACCCGATGATCCGCCGAGCCCGGCCGGCCCTGCTGCTCACCGCGCTCACCGCCCTGGCGTGTGCGCTCGCCGTCGGAGGCATGGCTGCGGGGCAGGGGGGAGCACCGCTCCTCGTGATGGTCTCCGTGGACGGTCTGCGGCCGGACTACATCACCGCGGCGGACGCCCGGGGCGCGAAGGTGCCGAACATGCGCCGCTTCCTGAAGGAAGGCAGCTTCGCCGAAGGTGTCGAGGGCGTCATCCCCACCGTGACCTATCCCAGCCATACGACGCTCGTGACGGGAGTCTCGCCGGCCACGCACGGCATCTTCGCCAACCTGACCTTCGATCCTCTCAGGGGAAACCAGAGCGGCTGGTACTGGTACGCCGAGGACATTCGCGTGCCTACCCTCTGGGACGCCGCGGCGCGGTCCGGCTGGACCACGGCCAGCGTCCAGTGGCCGGCCACCGTCGGGGCGCGCATCACGTGGAACATTCCGGAGTTCTGGCGGGCGGGGACCCCCGACGACGCGAAGCTCCTCCGGGCCAGCTCGACTCCAGGCCTGCTCGCGGAGCTCGAGGCGGACCTCGGCCCATACCCCCGCGGGTTCGGCATCGAGGCCGACGAGCTCCGGGGACGCTTTGCCGAGCGGCTCCTCGAGAAGAAGCGCCCCGGGCTCCTCCTTCTCCACGTGATCGAGCTGGATCACATCCAGCACGAGACCGGCCCGTTCACTCCGGCGGCCCTGGCCGTTCTCGAGCGCCTGGACACCGTGATCGGCAGCCTGCGGGCCACGGCCGAGCGTGTCGCCCCGGGCCGCGCCCACGTCGCCATCGTGTCGGATCATGGATTCGCCCGGACGGACATGCAGCTGAATCTCTTCGCCGCCTTTCGCGCGGTAGGGCTCTTCACCGTCGGGGACCGCGGCAGGATCACCGACTGGACGGCGATGCCGTGGACGAGCGGCGGGGCCGCCGCCATCGTGCTGAAGCAGCCGACGGACGCGGCCGCCCAGTCCCAGGTGCGCCTCGTGCTCGAGAAGCTCGCGGCCGACCCCGCGAACGGCGTCGACCGCGTCCTGGACGCCGATGGGCTCCATCGGCGGGGCGGCTTCCCGCCGGCGTCGTTCCTCGTCGGGCTCAAGCCGGGCTGGGAGATGGCATCGAGCCTGACCGGGCCCGTGCTGTCCAAGCGCGCGGCCGGCGTCGGCGGTACCCACGGCCACCTGCCGGATCTTCCCGATCTCCGCGCGGCCTTCCTCGTCGTCGGTCCCGGCGTGCCCGCGGGCCGCTCCCTCGGTCTCATCGACATGCGCGACGTCGCGCCCACGCTGGCGAGCCGCGCCGGCCTCGCCCTTCCCGGCGCCGAGGGCAAGGCTTTGCTGCCGTGAGGTGGCTTTGCCTCACACTCCGCGTCTTCCCTCCGTAACCGGGCAGACCGACCCACAAAGGTCGTTCATGCTCAGGATGGCGATGGCACCGGTGACTGCCGTCCCACCATCTCCGGCTGTCGGTGAAGGTGAAGCAGCGGCGATGTCACGATGACCAGGGCCTGGGCGAGAAAGCCCACGGCCGCCACGATGAGGCAGGTCTCGGCCCCGTAGAGCCCGCCCACCAGTGCCCCGATCGCGGCCCCGACGGGCCGGGATCCGTAGGCCATGATATTGATGGCCGAGACGCGCCCCAGCAGGTCACGCGGGGTGACCGTCTGGCGAAGCGTCGCCGCGCTGATCACCCAGATGACCGGGCCCGCGCCCATCAAGAAGAAGCTGAGTCCGGCCAGCAGGATCGAGGGCACCCAGAGCGTGAGCACCATCACGATGGCGGCGGCCAACCCCGCGATGGGTCCGAGCGCGATGACCGTGCCGAAGGCCAGCATGCGAGTGATCCGGGCGGCCAGGAGCGCGCCGACGATCATGCCGACGCCATAGGTAGCGAGGGTGGCGCCCACGCCGGAAGCGGAGAAGCCGAGCCGGTGGACGGCATAGGGCACGTACACCGCCTGGAGAATGAAGAATGCCGTGTTGAAGATGAGCTGCGTCAGGAACATCGGCAGGAGGAGCGAATGCCCGAACACGAACCTGGCGCCTTCGCGCAGATCATCCAGCGGGTGGCGAGGCGGCCGCGCCGGCCGCGCCGGCTCACGCAGGCGCGCGAGAAGAAAGACGGCGCAGATCGACAGAGCCGCGGCCAGGCCGAATGCCGGCGTGGCGCCCGTCCAGCCGACGAGCGCGCCGGCCAGCGCGGGACCACCGGCAAAGGCAACCGTGCGCGCCAGCTCGATGCGCCCGTTGGCCGCGGCCAGGCACTCCTGCGGCACCAGCGTGGGGACGAGAGCGGGGGCGGAGACAGTGTAGGCGACCGTGCCGCACGCGCCGATGAAGCCGAGCACCGCGAGCAACGGCCACGTCAGCCAACCAAGGCCTGCGCACGCAAGGATGCCGATCAGGGACAGCGCGCGCAGCGCTTCGGCGCAGGCCATGAGGCGGCGTCGGGGCATCCGATCCGCGAGCAGGCCCGCGGGAATGGACAGGAGCAGGAACGGCAGGGTCTGCGCGGTCTGGAGCATACCTGTCTTTCCGGCCCCCACGCCCAGGGCGAGCACGGCCACCAGGGGCGCGGCGGCCAGGCCAACCTGCTCGGCCGATTGCGCGGCCAGATTCGACCAGGCCAGGCGATTGAATGCGGAAGGAAGTCGCGTCGATGACTTCGAGCTCATGAACGCCAAGCCTTTCCCGTGATGACCCGTTCCGCGTTCCACGCCGATCCCTGCGACCGGTGTCATGACCGTATACGGAGCGCGCCGGTGAATCGGGTGGAAGCTCCGGGGGTGGGTCCGAGGACGGTCGCGCTTGACGGGACGCTGTGGCCACCCCAGGATTGTGCCTCGGTGTATGGTGTCGGGGTCCCCGTCGGCGTGACGGGCCTGCTTCTCATCCGTTTTCAGGCGTGGCACTTCGAGCTGAAGGGCGAAGCCGTGAGGCGTACGTGGGCGGTAAGCCGATCAACGTGGTGAATCCGGAGGCTCTCAAAGGATGAGACGCGTATGACCATCAAGGGCAAGGCCTACATCGGAGGGATCTACGAGCATCCCACGCGCAAGGCCGACGACAAGTCGCTGGCCCAGCTCCACGCCGAGTCCGCCCGCGGGGCGCTGGCGGACGCGGGACTCACCCGGGACGACGTGGACGGCTACTTCTGCGCGGGCGACGCGCCGGGCCTGGGCGGGCTCTCCATGGTCGACTACATGGGGCTCAGGCTTCGCCACATGGACACGACGGAGACGGGCGGGTCCTCCTACGTCATTCATGTGGCCCACGCCGCGGAGGCCATCGCGGCCGGGAAGTGCAACGTGGCGCTCATCACCCTGGCGGGCCGGCCGCGGGCCGAAGGCATGGCCACGGGCACGGCGCCGCGCAACTACGGCGCCTCTCCCGACGCCGCCTTCGAGTACCCGTTCGGGCCGACGGTGGTGAATCAATACGCCATGGCCGCCATGCGGCACATGCACGAGTTCGGGACCACGAGCGCTCAGCTCGCCTGGATCAAGGTCGCCGCCTCGCACCACGCCCAGCACAATCCCCACGCCATGCTCCGCGAGGTCGTCACCGTCGAGGACGTCGTGAGCTCGCCGATGATCTCCGATCCGCTCCACCGGCTCGATTGCTGCGTCATCAGCGACGGCGGGGGCGCCATCGTCGTTGTGAAGCCGGAGATCGCCAAGAGTCTCTCGCGCCCGCGCGTCAAGGTGATCGGAGCGGGGGAGGCCCCGAAGCACCAGATGGGCGGCCAGGTGGACCGTGCTCATCACGCTGGAGGATCTCGGGTTCAGCGCGAAAGGGCAGGGGGGCAAGCTCGTGGCCGACGGCAATCTCATCTCGGGCACGGGCAAGCTGCCCTTCAACACCGACGGCGGCGGGCTGTGCAACAACCATCCCGCCAACCGCGGGGGCCTCACGAAGGTGGTGGAGGCGGTGCGCCAGCTCCGTGGGGAGGCGCATCCCAAGGTGCAGGTGAAGAACTGCGACGTGGCGCTCGCCCACGGCACGGGCGGCTCCCTCGGCACGCGGCACGGCAGCGCCACCCTGATCATGGAGAGGGAGTGAGCCATGGCCACCCAGGAGCGCAAGATTCCCGCGCCCGAGACGAATCCGGAGACGAAGCCCTTCTGGGAGGCGGCCGCTCAGGGCCGGCTCCTCATCAAGAAATGCCTTGCCTGCGGCCGGGTGCATTTCTACCCGCGGGCGATCTGCCCGTTCTGCGGGAGCGACACGACGGAGTGGGTGACCGCGTCGGGTCGCGGCACCGTGTATTCGTACAGCGTGATGAGGCGCGTGCCCGTCCCCTACGCGCTCGCCTACGTGACGCTCGAGGAAGGCGTGTCGATGATGACCAATATCGTCGACTGCGACCTCGACGCCATCCGGATCGGCCAGCCGGTGACGGTGACCTTCAAGCCCACCGAGGGCGGGCCCCCGGTGCCGATGTTCCGCCCGGCGTGACGGGATGGAATACGACTTTCTCGCCGACACCTATGACAGCGAGCGGCTCAAGACGCTGTCCGTGTGGAGCATGTTCTCGGACGAGGACCTCCCCGTTCGCCCGCCGGCATTGCCCACCCGCGACCGGAATGCCCTCGAGCACATGGTTCACCAGTGCATGAGCGAGGACAAGTGGTTCTGCCAGATGTTCGCCATCGATGTCGGCGCTCCGCCCGTCCCCGCGAAGGAGACGCGCCTCGAGTTCATCACGCGATACGCGGAGGACTCGGGCAAGCGCCTGGCCGTGCTGCGGCAAAAGGACCGCGCGTGGTGGCAGCGGGACGTCGCCTTCTTCGACATGACGCGGAGCGTGGCCTGGATCATGGTCCGGCGCATCGCCCACACCGCCCAGCACCGGGGGGAGATGACGGCGCTGCTCAGATTGCTGGGGCGCCAGGTCCACAGCGTGTACGGGCCGTCCGTCGACACCGGCGGCCTCCCCGGCAACAACGCGCCGACCATCTACGCCTACCCGGACATCGAATCGCTCATCGCGGGTGAGTCGCGAGGCGGGGCGAAGACCGTCTTGCCCGGCCCCGGCGACAAGCCGAGCACCGAGCGGCCTGACCGGTAGATGGAGCCCGCGTTCCGCAGCTTGCTGTACGACCCCCCGGATCTCTACGACCTCGTGTTCCCGGAACCCGACCAGACGCGGGCCGAGATGTGCCGGGAGGCGTTCAAGCGCTATCTATCCCTTCCCCCGGCCTCGCTGGTGGACATCGGCTGCGGCAACGGTCGTCTCCTCGCGTCGCTGAGCCCGGCGATTCCGGAGTGCTGGGGCGTCGATCTCGTGGAGTCCAATATCGATTACGCGCGCTCGCGCGGACGGGCAGGCGTGTTCCACGTGGGCGACATGCGCACGGTCCGTCTCGGACGGACGTTCGACGTCGCGACCTGCCTCGGCAACGTGCTCTCGTACATGCTGGCGGACGCGGATCTCGAGAAGGCCATCACCACGTTCGCGACCCATGCCCATCCGGGATCCCTCCTCATCCTCGATCTGCTGAACGCCCGGTGCTATCTCGACGGGGACGAATTTCGCGAGCGCATCGAGGGGCGAATCGAGACGCCGGAGTGGAGTTCACGGCCGATTCCGTGGTCGTGCACAGCCTCGATCGGACGGCGCGCCGAATGCGGCGCACGCGCACCTGGAAGATCGCCGGCGAGCCCGACGTCGTGGATGACGCCGAGTATCGGCTGCTCTATCCCGAGGAAACGTGGGGGATTCTCGAGGCAGGCAGGTTCGAGGTACTCGCGATGTACGACAACCGCGAGTTCAGGGACTCGGACCTTGCCGGCACCGTCACCTCCGAGCCCGACTGCGCGGGGATGCGCGGGCGCAAGCTGTACGTCTTCGCCATGATGCCATGAGCCCCCTTGACAGGGCCGCCAACCCAGGGTTACGTGGCTCGAGATGGACGACCACCGAGGAGGGGAGCGATGAAGATCAAGGCGGCGAATGGCTTTGCCCGGATCCTCAAGACCGAAGGCATTCCGTGGGTGAGCTGCTATCCCACCAATCACGTGAACAACGCCCTGGGTGAGGAAGGCGTGCCCATCCTCATGATGGGCGAGGAGCGCTTCGCCGTCGCCGTGGCCGACGGCTTCTCGCGGGTGACGAGCGGGAAGCGGATCGGGGTGTGCACGGTCATGGCCAACCTGAATGCCGCGGGCATCCAGATGGCCTTCGGCGCCATCGCCCAGGCCTGGGAGGACTCCTCCCCGCTACTCGTCATCGCCGAGGGGGTGGGCCAGGGGGCGAGCCGGCACACGCACTTCGACATGGCCGAGGCCTTCAGGCCCGTGACGAAGTGGGTGGGCAAGATCGACCGCGCCGACCTCGTGCCCGACTATCTCCGCCGGGCCTTCACCCAGCTCCGCTCGGGTCGACCCGGGCCCGTCTTGCTGCTCCTGCCGCGCGATCTCGGCGAGTACGACGAGGCGGAGCACCCGTACACGCCGGTGAAGGGCTGGCGATCGGGCCCCGATCCGGATGACGTGAAGACGGCCGTCCGGACACTGCTCGGGGCAAAGGATCCGCTCCTCTACGTGGGCGAGGGTGTGCTCTACGCCGACGCCACGAGCGAGCTGCTGAAGTTCGCCGAGCTCGCGCAGGTGCCCGTGCTCACCACCCTGAAGGGAAAGAGCGCCTTTCCCGAGAACCATCCGCTCTCCGTGGGCTGTCGCGGCTCGCTCGCCGAGCATTTCCTCCGCAAGGCGGACGTCCTCTTCTCGATCGGCTCGAGCCTTTTTCCCAACCGCTTCAGCCACGCCGTGCCCGACGCGGACAAGAAAACCATCATCCAGTGCACGGTGGACACGCTGGACATCAACCGGAGCTACGAGACGCGGCATGCCGTGATCGGCGACGCCAAGCTCACCCTCCAGGCCCTTACGGACGAGCTGGCCGGCCGCCCCGGCGCCGCGCGCAAGAAGCCCGAGCTCGTCGAGGAGATCCGCAAGGGCAAGGCGACCTTCCTCGAGAAGTTCCGCCCGTGGATGGAGTCGACGGAGACGCCCATCAATCCGTATCGCGTGCTCGGCGATCTCATGAAGGTGCTCGACCCGAAGAACTCGTTCGTGACCGCTGATTCCGGCAACACGCGCGACCAGACGAGCACGGTGTACGAGTCGCAGATCCCGCGCGGGTTCCTGGGCTGGGGCAACGTCTCCACCCTGGGCTTCAGCCTGGCCGGGGTGGTGGCGGCCAAGCTCGCGTATCCGGAGCGGCAGTGCGTCCACGTCACCGGGGATGCGGGCGTCTGCTACATGATGGGCAATTTCGAGGCGGTGGCCCGCTACGGCATCGGCATCACCACGCTCCACATCAACAACGGCGGCTACTCGGGCTATGGCCCCGGCTTCTGGGGCGCGGGGCACGATCCCTACACGTGGAAGGTGTCCGATCACGGGTCGGCGTGCATGGCGTCCATGGCCAGGGCCGTGGGCTTTCACGCCGAGGACGTGACGCAGCCCTCGGAGATCATCCCGGCCCTCAAGCGGGCCCTCGACGAGAACGTCAAGGGCCGGCCCGCCTTCCTCGAGTTCATCTGCTCGCATCATCCGGTGCACGGAGGCTGGGTGCGGAGCGCGTGACAAAGTTCGAGCTGAGACGCTGCCCGTTGTTCGAGTTGAGCGACGGCCGGAGGCCGGCGCGAGACGAGAGCTGGGTTGGTCCCGCAGGCGTGGCCGTTCGAGCGGAAGGGCGAAGCCCTGAGGCGAGGGCTGAGTTGATCAGCGGCGAGGCGAGGGCTGAACAAAATGCCTGACGACTGGAAGCCGGAGCTCGACGAGCTGCGACGGCGCGAGGCATTCGCCGAGCAGCTCGGCGGGCCCGCGCGGATCAAGCGTCAGCACGACGAGGGGCGCCTGACCATCCGGGAGCGCCTGGCGCGCCTGGTCGACCCCGACACCTTCCACGAAGTGGGCAAGATCGCCGGCAAGGCGACCTACGACGCGGACAACGAGCTCGAGAGCCTGACCCCGTCCAACTTCGTCTTCGGGCGCGCGCGCGTGGACGGCCGGCCCGTGGTGGTGGGCGGCGACGACTTCACCGTGCGCGGCGGCTCGGCCGACGCCACCATCAAGGGCAAGCACCTCATGTGCGAGCGGATGGCCCAGGAGCTGCGGCTGCCCCTCATCCGCCTCGTGGAGGGCTCGGGCGGCGGCGGCTCCGTCAAGACCATCGAGACCACGGGCCGTGCCAATGTCCCCGGCGTGGACGGGTGGGAGATCGTGGTCGACAACATGGCCATCGTCCCGCGGGTGGCCCTCGGACTCGGCTCGGTGGCGGGGCTCGGCGCCGCGCACCTCGCGGCCGCGCACTACTCCGTCATGGTCAAGAACACCTCTGCCCTCTTCGTGGCGGGCCCGCCGGTGGTCGAGCGCATCGGGCAGAAGCTGACCAAGAACGAGCTGGGCGGCTGGGAGATCCAGCTGAGGGCGGGCGCGGTGGACGACGCCGTCGACACGGAGGACGAGGCCTTCGCGCGCGCCCGGCGCTTCCTGTCCTACATGCCGTCCTCGATCGACGACCTGCCCCCCCGGGGACCACGGACCGACGATCCGAACCGCCGTGAGGACTGGCTGTTCGGCGCCATCCCGCGCGACATCCGCAAGACCTACCGCATGCGGAGGATCGTCGAGGCCGTGGTCGACCTTGGCTCGTTCTTCGAGATCGCGCCGCTCTATGGCCGCTCGGTCATCACGGGGCTGGCCCGGCTGGACGGCTGGCCGGTGGCCATCATGGCGAGCGACCCGAACAACTATGGCGGCGCCTGGTCGGCCGATACCTGCCAGAAGGTCGAGCG
>WNFD01000302.1_pt1 | contig 92360 bp, 90 predicted proteins | sample 5400491 | NCBI WGS metagenome assembly WNFD01 (sample SAMN13153343, study PRJNA577476) | soil metagenome | isolation source: 120 cm saprolite under Douglas fir tree site 2 hole 2 replicate 2 | place: USA:California | collected 2015-04-18 | reverse complement strand
TGGAACGCGAGCCGTCCGGCCGGCGCCAGCACGCGACGCATCTCGCCGTAGAGCCGATCGCGGTCGGCGATATTCATGGCCGCATTCTGCGACCATAGGAGATCGAAGCTCGCGTCGGCAAACGGCATGGCGAGCGCGTTGCCCTGGCGGTAGGTCACCTTGTCGGTGAGCCGGGTGCGTTGCGCGAGCATCCCGGCGAGCGCGACGAATTCTTGCGTGAGATCGAGGCCGGTCACGCGGCAGCCGAACGTGCTCGCGAGGTAGCGCGAGGGCCCGCCGATGCCGCAGCCGACGTCGAGCACGCGCTCGGAGCCATTGATCCCGGCGAGCTGCGCCAGCCGTACCGTCGCGTTGCGCCCGCCCGAATGGAATTCGTCGACGGGCGCAAGATCGTCCGGCGTCAAGCGCTCGATGTCTTTTCCCGCCGCTTTCAGCGCCGCCAGGATGGCGTCGCCGAGAGCGCGTTTCTTGTAATGGTCGGCGACCGTTTGCGCCGATTGTGACACGCGAGCCCTCCGCTGCTTGACCCTCGTGCGAGACGTCGGCAGTTCATCGAACCGATTGCGGGCTCCATCAGGTCATAATACGGTTGTGTGTTCAAGCGACCATCGGGCCGTTAGGCCACGACACCGCCGTGGTGTGGAGGATCGCATGAAAAATGAAAGCCTTACCAAGATAAACCTCCGCCGGCGCGAGTTGCTGGCGGGTACGGCGAGCCTCCTGCTCGGCATGTCCCACAGCCGTGCCGCCGTGATTTTCGATCATTTGCCGTGGGCGCCGAACGCGGGAAATCCGCCGACGCCGGCAAAGCCTGGCCCATGGTTGTTTTTTAGCGGTCCCGAGGGCAGAGCGATGGAGGCCATCGCCGATCGCATCATCCCGCCGGATCCGCAGACACCGGGTGGCAAGGACGCTGGCTGCGCCGTCTTCGTAGACCGACAGCTCGCCGGGCCTTACGGCAGACAAGACGGACTGTACGTTCAGCCGCCGTTCCATGCCGGTACGCCGAATCAAGGCCCGCAGTCTGAGGCGGGACCAGCGCAGAAATATCGCGAGGCGCTGGCCGCCCTCGATCGCGCCTGCAAAGCAAAATATGCCGGCAAGGCATTCGCCGAGCTCTCCGAGAGCGACATGGATACGGTGCTCAAGGGCCTTGAGAGAGGCGATTTCAAGCTCGACGGCGCCGATGGGAAATCCTTCTTCGAGCAGGCCGTCAAAGACGTGCAGATGGGGTTCTTCGCCGATCCGATTTACGGTGGCAATCGCGACATGGTCGGGTGGAAAATGATCGGATATCCCGGCGCGCGTTACAATTATCTCGACTGGGTGGATCGTCACAATGAACCGTTTCCGCTGCCGCCGGTCAGCATCACGGGCCGGGCGGAGTGGACCCCGAAAACGCGCTGAGGTGCGGTCATGGCCCGCAGACTTCCGAAAAAAGACGTCGTCATTGTCGGTCTCGGCTGGACCGGTTCGATCATGGCGCACGAGCTCACCGACGAAGGGCTCGATGTCATCGCCATCGAGCGTGGTCCCTGGCGCGACTCGCCGACCGATTTCCCGCCGACCTACATGCAGGACGAGCTGCGCTATCGCGTTCGGCACGAGCTGTTCCTGCGGCCGGACCAGACCACGTTCACGTTCCGCAATAAGATGGACCAAACCGCGCTGCCGATCCGTACCTGGGGCGCGTTCATGCCGCCCAACGGGGTCGGTGGTGGCGGCGTGCATTGGAACGCCGAGACGTTCCGCTTCCTACCATCCGATTTTGTGCTGAAAACGCATCTGACGCAGCGCTACGGCGCGTCGTTTTTGCCCGCGGATATGACCATCCAGGATTGGGGCGTCACCTACGATGACCTTGAACCTCATTACGATCAATTCGAGTATCTCTGCGGCACGTCGGGCACCGCGGGCAATCTGAAAGGAGAAATTCAAGAGGGCGGAAACCCGTTCGAGGGTCCCCGTTCGCGGCCTTATCCGACCCCCGCTCAAGCGCAGCCGTTCAGCCACACCTTGTTTGCCAAGGCGGCCCGCGAACTTGGCTACAAGCCGTTTCCGCAGCCATCGGGGAATTTGTCGCGGGCCTATACGAATCCGCTCGGACTGCGTCTAGGTCCGTGCACATATTGCGGTTTTTGCGAATGGTTCGGCTGCGCCAACTACTCCAAGGCCAGTCCGCAAACGACGATCCTCCCTGTCCTGGTGCGCAAATCGAACTTCTCGGCGCGTGACAACTCGGAGGTTACCAAAATCAATGTGGATAGATCGGGCGAGCACGCCACCGGTGTCACCTTCGTCGACACCAGCGGAGAGGAATGGGAACAGCCTGCCGATCTCGTGATCCTCTCGGCGTATTCGCTCTTTAACGTGCAGCTCCTGCTGCTGTCCGGCATCGGCCAGCCTTACGATCCCGTCGCCAACACCGGCGTGGTCGGCCGCAACTACACGCACCAGACCGTTTCGAGCGTGAATGGCTTTTTCGATAACAAAAAGTTCAACTTCAATCCGTTCATCGGCTCCGGCTCGATCGGCATGTGCATCGATGAGTTCAATGGCGACAACTTTGATCATGGTCCACATGGCTTCGTCGGCGGAGGCTATGTCGGCCAAGTCCAGACCGGCGCCCGACCGATCGAAAGCACGCTCACGCCGCCTGGAACGCCGAAATGGGGCGCGGCCTGGAAAAGCGCGGTGCGCGACAACTATCTCAGCACGGTGAAACCCGGCAGCGGCGTGCATGGCAGTTTCTATGCCTACCGCGACGTCTATCTCGATCTCGATCCGACGTACAAGGATCGCTTCGGCCGCCCGCTCATGCGGATGACTGTCGATTTCCATGAAAACGAGGTCAAACAGAACAGGTTTCTGGTCGACAAGTTTGCGGAAATCATCAAGGCAATGGGCGCCAACCAAGTCGCCCCGCAATATCGCACCGCGCCCTATGACATCACCATCTATCAGACGACGCATCTCAACGGCGGCGCCATCATGGGTGCCGATCCGAAGGTCAGCGCCATCAATCGCTATTTGCAAAGCTGGGACGTGTCCAACCTGTTCGTGCTCGGCGCGAGCGCATTCCCGCAGAATGCTGGGTACAATCCGACCGGAACGGTGGGGGCGCTCGCGTTCTGGGCGGCCGCTGCAATCCGCAACCAGTATCTCAAGCAGCCGGGGCCGCTGGTCGATGCATAAAACCAGAGTCCACGCGCAATCGCTCGGCGTCGCGGGCGCCGCTGCTCTCGCGATTTTGTTCGCCGCTTCCCCCACATGGGCGGGGGAATCGGACCCTCAGGACTTCACGCAGATCGAAAGAGGCCGTTATCTCGCGGTGGCCTCGGATTGCGGGAGTTGCCACACTGTACCCGGCAGCGACCGGCCTTTTGCCGGCGGGCGGGCGATCGAGACCCCGTTCGGAAACATCGTCGCACCAAACATCACTCCGGACCGCGACACTGGGATTGGCGCGTGGAGCGACGATGAGTTCGAAAGGGCGGTTCGCAAAGGGGTTCGTCGGGCCGGCGGGCTGCTTTATCCGGCGATGCCGTACAACGCCTTTACCAAGTTGTCGCGCGATGACGTGCTGGCGATCCGCGCCTACCTCAACACCGTCACGCCCGTGAGCAACGCGGTCGTCGCGAACACGCTGCCGTTCCCCTTCAACATCCGTGCGGCGATGCGTGTATGGAATGCATTTTATTTCACCGAGGGTGAGTACAAGCCCGATCCGCAGAAATCTTCTGAATGGAACAGGGGTGCGTTCCTGGTCGATGGACCGGCTCACTGTGGCGCCTGTCACACGCCAAAATCCTTGTTGGGCGGAGACAAAATGAGCCAATACCTCCAGGGCTCGTTTCTGCAAGGATGGTTCGCGCCCAACATTACCAATGATAATCGCGTCGGACTCGGCGGTTGGTCGGTTGACGACGTGGTTGCCTACCTCAAGACCGGGCACAACCGCGTCACCGCGTCAACCGGACCGATGGCGGGGGCAGTTTCCCTGTCGTTTTCACACATGAGCGACGCAGATCTCAAGGCGATCGCGGTTTATCTGAAGTCGCTGCCAGGCCGAAAGGAGGCCCCGAAGCCGCTGCCCTCCGATGATCCGGTCATGGCTGCCGGCGGCGCGATCTACCGCGATCAGTGTTCCGCGTGCCATGGGTTGGACGGCCGCGGCGTCCCGCTGCTCTTCCCGTCGCTCGCAGACTCGTCAATGGCGCGGTCGGACGACCCGACCACGCCGATACGTATCGTGCTGCGCGGCGCGCGAAGCGTGGCCACCGACGCCGAACCGACCGCGCCGGGAATGCCATCCTACGGGTGGCAGCTCGACGACGTCCAGGTGGCTGCGGTGCTGACCTACGTCCGCAATACATGGGGGGCCGCAGCCTCCGCCGTGTCGGCGCAGGCCGTCGGTCGGGCAAGGTCGGAGTTGGCATCGCGTACGGACTAGCTTCGGCACAGGGATTGTTCGCAGCAACACCGCCGCAGCTAGTCCCGGATTCGCAGAGTTCACGGTCACGCTCGCGGTGATCGCTCCCCTGCGTGCATTCACATGTTCGCGGCGAGGCGTGGCTTCGGTGCGGGTGCCGGCGACCCCTTCGGCAGGTCGAACATGCCGCTGGGGAGGCTGTCGAAGAAGGCAAGCACCTCGGACGTCTTCACCACGTCGGCATATTTGGCGTTCATGTCGCAGAGGTTGATGGCGTGGCTCGCCTGCGAGCGGTCGAAGCAGCCCTCCTCGGCCAGCGCGATGCGGTAGTTGAGGCTGAAGGCGTCGAGCACGGTCGCGCGTACGCAGCCCGACGTCGTCGTGCCGGTGACGATCACGCTGTCGCAGCCGAGCAGCGTGAGATAGCTTGCCATGTTGGTGCCGAAGAAGCCGGACGGCTTTTGCTTAAGCACCACGATGTCCTGCGGCGCCGGCGCGATCTCGGCGACGATGTCGTTGCCGTCCACGTTGGTCGCGGGTTTGCTGGTCATGTCCTCGTCGGAGCGGCCGTTCTTCCAGGTCCAGCTTCCGCTGTCCCAATTGTCCTCGCGCCGCACCCCGGTCGTGTAGATCACCGGGATGCCCTTGGCGCGGGCCTTGTCGATCAGCGCCTTGAGGTAGGGCATGGCAACCCAGGCGTCCTCGCCGCAGGAATTGCGCCAGCGCTTGATCGATTCGAGGATCGGCATCGGACGCTCGTCGCAGAACGCGTAGTTCACGTCGATGATCAGGAGCGCGGGACGCTTGCCGAATCCCCCGCGTGCGCCGTAGCCCGACGACTCGAACACCGCTTTGTCGCGCTCGGTGAGGAACTTGTTCCAGATGGGCTCTGACATGATGTTGCTCTTTCCGGTTTCGGTCTTGGGTTGAGTTGCTCGGCCCGATCCTCTTACAGGCTCGCGCGCACGCTTTCGACGAAGCTCATGTCGATGATCTCCTCGTACTTCACGTCGGTCTTGAGGATGCCGGCCTCGCGCACCACCGCGCTGCCGGTGGCCCAGGCTTCCTTGCTGATCAAGCCGTCCTTGCTCCACATCTGGTCCTTGAACGACCGGTCGAGCGTCGCCTTGAGGTCCTCGAGCGCCATGGTGGGAAATTGCTTCTTGGCGATCTCGGCCGCTTCGTTCGGATTGGCGTAGAGAAATTTCAGGCCCTTGACCATGCCCTTGACGAATCCCCGCACGACCTCCGGCTCTTTCTGAATCGAATCGAGACGGACGTTGATGGTGGAATAGGCGTAGGGGCCGAGCTCCTTGGGCACGTTGAAGAACGGCTCGCTCCAGAGATTCTGGCGGATGCCCTGCGTGACCATGGGTTCGGTGGTGTTGCCGATCACCGCCTGTCCCGCCCTCACGGCGGCGGGCACGGCCGAGTTTGCCACCTCGATCAGCGTCACGTCGCGCTTGGCGTCGAGCTGCCATTTGCCCAGCAGATAACGCATGATCGAGTTGGGCGTGCCGCCGTAGGGGCCAACGGCGATCGCCTTGCCCTTGAAATAAGCCGGCCAATTCGTGTCCTTGGGATCATGGCCTTTGGCGGCGCAGAGATAGACGTTGCCGCGGTCGACGCAGTGCACGACCGCGCGCAGCTCCGCGCCCTTGGCCTTGGCGAAGGCGTTGTGCTCGGGACCGCCGATGAAGGCAAATGCTTGCCCCGAGAGCACCGCGTTGGTATGGCCGCCGCCGGTCTCGATGGTGACGATCTTCACGACGATCTCGGACTCGGCGAAATAGCCATTGGCCATCGCGATGTACATGGGCAGATAGCCCGTGCTGTGAACTGGCTCGGCGACCAACAGCTCCTTGGTGGCGGTGCGCCCGATGAGAGCCGGCGCTGCCAGCGCAAGCCCAAGGCCGCTACCGAGCGTCGCGGTCGACTGCAGGAATTTTCGCCTGTTCATGACGTCCTCGCTGTTAGATTTGAATTACCTCATTGCCGCACGCCTTTACGCAGCGTGCTTTCGAGCCACGACACCGCCGCATACATGACCATCGCCAAGGTCGAGAGCACCAGCACCGCCACCCAGACCAGCGCGATGTCGTAGGTCTGGCCGGCATAGAGGATCGTGCGCCCAAGGCCGTGCTGGGAGGCGATGAACTCGCCGACGATGGCGCCGGTCAAGGCGAGGCCGATATTCACCCGCAGCACCGAGATGATCCAGGGCAGGCAGAACGGAATGACGAGCTTGCGGAACACCTGCAGGCGCGTGGCGCCGAGCGAGTAGAACAGCTTCTCGCTGTCGGCATCGAGCGCCTTCACCCCGGCATAGGCGGTCAGCGTCGAGACCACCAGCGTGAGCGCGGTTGCGACCGCGACTTTGGACACCAAGCCGATGCCGAACACCAGGATGATGAGCGGCGCCAGCGCCAGTTTCGGAATCGATTCCAGGCAGATGACATAGGGCTGGACGACGGCGGCGTAATTGCGCGACCACCAGAACGATAGGCCGAGCAGCGATCCCGCCGTCGTGCCGATGAGAAAGCCGAAAATGGTCGAGCGGAAGGTGAAGCTGATGTCGGTCCAAGCGTCGCCGGTCGTGAAGAAGATCTTCATCGTGTCGGCGATCGCGCTCGGCTGCGACCAGAAGAAAGCATCGATCCAGCCGGTGCGGGCGCCGATTTCCCAGAGCGAGAGCGCGCCGACGAGGATGCCGATCTGCGCGGCGATGAGCGCCCAGGTCGGCCAATCCTTCTGCACGGGTAGGCGCCGGACGGCGGCCGGCCTCGCCGCTTCGGGCTTTGGCTGCGCCCGCTCGAGCCTTGCCATTGTGCCTACGGTGGGAGTGTCCTGAGCGCTCATTGGTCCTTGCCGCTGCCTCAGGCTGCTTCGTTCACGGGTTCGGACGCCGTCGGATCGAGATGAAGCAGTTCGAGGCAGCGTTCCTTGATGACCAGAAAGTCGGGGCTGAGCGTGCTGCCTCGAACGCGCGGGCGCGCAAGCGGGACCGGAATCGACGCGATGATGCGGCCGGGCCGCGTGCCCATCACGTGGACCTCGTCGGACAGATAGATCGCTTCCTCGACGTCGTGGGTGACGAACAGCACGGTCTTGCTGAAGTCGCTCCACAGCTGCATCAGCCATTCCTGCATCTTGAGCTTGGTCTGGGCGTCGAGCGCCCCGAACGGCTCGTCCAGCAGAATGACGTCGGTATCGAACAGCAGGGTGCGTAACAATGCGGCGCGCTGGCGCATGCCGCCGGACAGCGCGTTCGGATAAAGATATTCGAAGCCGGCCAATCCATAGCGATGGAGCAGCGGCAACGCGCGCTCGCGCGCCGCGCGCAACGGCACGTGCTGAATTTCCATGCCGAGGATGGTGTTGTCGAGCACCGTGCGCCAGGGCAGCAGCAGATCCTTTTGCAGCATATAGCCGACGCGGCCGATGGTGCCGGTGGCGTCGACACCGTCGATCAGCACCCGGCCGCCGCTCGGCTCCAGCAGTCCGGCGATGATGTTGAAGATGGTGCTTTTGCCGCAGCCCGACGGGCCGATCAGGCTCACGAAACGGCCCTGTGGGATCGACAGCGTGACCGGCGCAAGCGCGTGGAAGGCGCCCGTCGGCGTCTTGAACGTCATGCTGACGTCGGCAACGCACAGTTTCGGGGCCGAGAACGACATGCGCACTCCGCTCAACCGTGTCGCGGCACGGATTGCCCAATCCCCGGCGGACTATATCGCAAAAGCCGTGCCAGCAGCCATCGCCGTTTGCGTGTGGACACGCGCTTTGATCGAAGTTCCAAGGCTGCCGGCCGATGGCCGGGAATTACTCCATCTGCACAAGCTTTCGGCAGCCGTGTCCCGCGCTAGGTCGCATCCGGGAGATCACTTCGCCTCCACATTTGCTGCCTTGAGGATGGGAGACCAACGGGCGATCTCCGCATGCACGAAGCTAGCGAAGTTCGCCGGGGTGCGCTCGTCCTTGGCCGGCAGCGATCCGCCCACATCGGCCAGGCGGGTCTGGACAGCCGCGTCGTCCAGCGCGTGGTCGAGCGCGCCCGCGAGCTTGTCGATGACCTCCCGCGGCGTGCCCTTGGGCGCGAAAATACCGGCCCAGATGCTCATCCGATAGTCGACACCGGCTTCCTTCGCCGTCGGCACGTTGGGCAGCACGGCCAAGCGCTCGCTCGAGGAGACGCCGTAGGCCTTGATCGTGCCGGCGGCGATTTGCGGGGCGACGCTGACCGCTTGCTCGCAGAAGAAATCGACGTGGCCGCCGATCAGGTCATTCAACGCCGGGCTGGTGCCGCGATAGGCCACAAGGCTCGGCTGCACGGCAGCCGCGGAGGTGAACAGGAGGCATGCCATGTGCGACGAGGAGCCGATGCCGCCATGCGCCTGTTTCACGCCGTCGCCGTGGTTCTTCAGATAGGCCACGAATTCCGGCAGGTCCTTGGCCGGAAAATCCTTCCTTGCGACGATCACGGCCGGCGCGTGCGCGGTGAAGCCGATCGGAATGAAATCGCGCTCGGAATCGTATTTCAGGTTCGGCGTGAGCACCGGGGCGGCGACGTGGGAGCCCATGCTGCCCGCGAGCAAGGTGTAGCCGTCCGCCGCCGCGGCCGCCACGCGCGCGCTCCCGATCGTGCCGCCGGCGCCGCCGACATTCTCGATGATCATGGATTGGCCGAGGATTTTCCCCATCTGCTCGGTCACGATGCGCGCGACGACGTCGCTCGGCCCGCCGGCCGGAAACGGCACCACCACCGTGATGGGCCGCGATGGGTAACTCTGCGCATTCACGCCAAGCGGCGCGGCGAGGACGGCGGACACCGCGACGCACAGCAGCCACGTCAGCCGGCTCGAGCGCCGCGCAGCACGCCGTTCACGCTTGTGGCGGCGCTTGCCTTGTCGCTCCGCGCCCACGCGCGGACAAGCTGGGTCGTGCGATGATATTTCCCGGTTGTCGGTCAAATCGCCAGCTCCCTTCCTATCGTCCCGTTGCGCGTCTGGCGATCGAACAGCTCGTCGTCGTGGGTCACGAGAATCGTGATGTTCTTCTCAGTCTCGGCGACGGCCTTGAGCCAGCGCAATTGCGCCATCACCTGCGGCACGTCCTCCTTCACCCACGGCGCGGCCTTGCCCTTGACCTCCATGATGTTGTCCATGATCCAGGCGGAGTCGACGCTGTGCAGGATCTCCCGGCCGGATTGCAGGCGGATGAAGACCATTTGCGAATCCGGGCTGTGGCCTGGCGACTGGATGAGTACGACGCCGGGCGCAACCGGATAATATTGCGGATAGTCGAGGACGATGAAGCGCTCGAGCGCCTGCGGAGCGAGCTTGAGGTGGGGGCGGTGCGGCGTGTTGATCATGCAATCCGCTACGCCCATGGTGATGATGGTTTTCCCCGCAAGCTCGGAAAAATTCGGTGCGCATAGCACGCCCGCCACGTGGTCGGCGTGGTGGTGGGTGAGCACGATGAGCCGCGCGCTTGCGAGCGCGCGTTGGAGCTTGGCGAATTGCTCGGCGAAATACGGTTCGGGCTTGTCCGGGCTGAAGGAGTCGTGCGTCGCCTTGTCCAATCCAGAATCGATCATCACCGAGCAGTCCGGATAGACGATCTGGAAGGCCGTGCGCGGCATCGCCACCGCTGTGTCGTCGCCGCCCTCGATCACGAATTTGCGCGGACGAATGCTCGCTGCAACGCGCACGCCGTTGACCACGAGCGGAAGCGCGCCGGGCAGGACCGCGCTCATCGCTCGAATGGCCGCGAGGTCGGGACGGAAATCCACGGCGTTACGTCTCTCGGTGCCGGCGGGCTTGGTCACGTCCAGCAGCACTGCGCTCGCTCCGGGGTTCTTGCATCGTTGAGGCGAAATGGCTCTCGCGCAAGCGAGGGAGCGGTACCTGCCGCGGAGTTGGAGAACTATTCCGCCGCCACCTTGTGCGCGGCCGATACGCCGCGCGCCTTCACCACCACCTTGATCGCGTCCTCGACGCGGTCCTTGGCGTAGCGGATCGCGGTCGGCAGGTCGTCGAGCGGGAAGGTGTGGGTGTGGATCTTGGTGGCGTCGAAGCGCTTCTGGCTCATGAAGGCTTCGGCGCGATGGGTCGCGCTCTTGCCTTCGCCGCGGATACCGTAGACGTAGATGTTGTTGCGCACGATCTCCGCGATATCGACCGGCGTCTCCTCGTGCGGGAAGGCGGCGAGGCAGACCTTGCCGCCGCGGTTGACCATGCGCACCGCCTCGTTGACGGCGTTGGGCGCGCCCGAGCACTCGAGCACATAGTCGACACCCTTGCCGCCGTTGAGCCGGCGCACCGCCGCGACCGCGTCCTCCCGCCTGACGTTGACGACGTGGTCGGCACCGAGCTCGCGGCCGATCTTGAGCCGGTTGTCGCGCGTACCGGTGAGGATGACGGGATGCGCGCCGAGCGCCCTTGCGACCGCGACGCCGAGGAGGCCGATCGGGCCGGGGCCGGTGACCACCACGCTTTCGCCCGCGACCAGCCCGCCGAGCTCGGTGAGCCCGTACATCGCGGTGCCGGCGGTGACCACCAGCGTCGCCTCCTCGTCCGACATCGCGTCGGGAATCGCAACCAACGTGTTGATGTTGTTGACCTGATATTCGCAGAAGCCGCCGTCGGTGGTGAAGCCGTTGGCGCGGTGACCTTTGTCGACGTCGCCGTAGTTGAGACCGTAGTTGTGACAGGCGGTGTACATGCCCTCGCGGCAGCGCTTGCACTGGCCGCAGCCGGCATGAATCTCGACGGTCACGCGCTGGCCGATCCGGTATTCGTCGACGCCCGGGCCGAGCGCGGCCACCGTGCCCATATATTCGTGCCCGGGGGTGAAGTTCTTGTTGTGCGGCATGCCGCCAAGGATCAACGCCGGCGGCCCGTGATAGATGATCTCGAGATCGGTCGCGCAGATCGCGACCGCGTCGATGCGCACCAGCACCTCGGCCTTCTTCGGCACCGGTACCGGCTTGTCCCGGAACAACAGCTCGCCGGGATCGCCGAGCACCCATGCCTTCATGGTGTCGGGGATGGGATAATCCGTGCTCGTCTTTACTCCGGTTGGCGCGTACATCGGGTTCCTTTCGACGCATGCAGCCGCGCCTCGACGGCAGCGCGGGCGCGGAACGGCGGTCGCAATCGATCCGGGAGCAGATTAGTGTATGTGTCCTCGATATTCGAGGGGTATAATCACCGCACCCCGCCGCTGACCCGCAGAGAGTGAGAGACCGCGGACAAATGGCCGATCACTCGATCTCGACCATTGCGATCCGCGATTGCCGCATCCGCCTCATGCGCGGCGGGGCGGGGCCACCGCTGCTTTTTCTTCACGGCGGCGGCGGCGTGGGAATCTGGCTCCCGTGCATGGCGCGGCTGGCGAAAAAGTTCGACGTCATCGCTCCCGAGCATCCTGGCTTCGGCGCCTCCGACACGCCGCCATGGCTCGATACCGTCGGCGATCTGGCCAACTTCTATCTCGACTTCCTCGACCAGCTCGACCTCTCCGGCGTCCATCTCATCGGGAGTTCGCTGGGCGGCTGGATTGCCGCGGAGGCGGCCGTGCGCAATGCGACCCGCCTGGGCTCGCTCACGCTCGTCGGAGCCGCCGGAATCCATCTCAACGACGTGGCGCAGGTGGATACCTTTCTGAGCAACGAGGAGCAGCGCATCCGCGACCTGTTCCATGATCAAGAGCTTGCCGAGGCGGTGATCGCGGGCTCGCAGCGGCCGGAGCTGGAAGATGCCGCGCTCAAGAACCGGATGATGACCGCTAAGCTGTCGTGGCAACCGCGCAACCACGATCCCCATCTGCGCAAGTGGCTGCATCGAATCAAAGTGCCGACGCTGCTGATCTGGGGGGATCGCGATCGGGTCTTTCCGAAGGACTATGCGTTCGCGTTTCAAGGGCTGATCCCGGGGGCGAAGGCCGTCATCATCGCGGATTGCGGGCACCTGCCGCACGTGGAGAAGGGCGACGCCTTTGCCGCCGAACTCGAAGCCTTCATCGGCGCCATGAGGATCGCAGCATGAAGTTCTTCAATTTCCATCTCATGCCTTACCGGCACGCCGATCTCGATGCGATCGCAAAGAACGGCTCGGCCTGGGTGACGTTCTCGAACCGCCATTACGATCCGCAAAAGGGCGCCGAGCTCTATCACGACTATCTCGATCAGATGGAGTTTGCCGACGAGCTCGGCTTCGACGGCGTCTGCCTCAATGAGCATCACCAGACCGCTTACGGCATGATGCCTATACCCGGCGTTCTCGCCGGGGCGCTGGCGCGCAGCGTCAAACGCGCCAAGCTCGCCATTCTCGGCCGCGCGCTGCCGCTTCTCAACAATCCGCTGATGGTGGCGGAAGAATACGCCATCCTCGACAATCTCACGCGCGGGCGGCTGATCGCGGGTTTCGTGCGCGGCATCGGCGCCGAATATCACGCCATGGGCATCAATCCGGCCTATTCGCAGGAGCGTTTCGCCGAAGCCCACGATCTCATCGTGCGGGCATGGACCGAGCCGGGGCCGTTCTCCTATGTCGGCAAGCACTATCAGTTCAAATACGTCAATCCCTGGCCGCGCCCGTACCAGAACCCGCATCCGCCGATCTGGATACCCTCGCAAGGCTCCGGGTCGACCATCCGCTGGGCCGCGCGCATGCGCTACACCTATTGTCAGACGCTAAGCCCGATCGCGGCGGTGGCGCGCTTCTTCCAGCTCTATCGCGAGGAGGCCGACAAGGCGGGCTACAAGGCCTCGCCCGACCAACTCGCCTGGTCGAACACGATCTACGTGGCCGAGACCGACGAGAGGGCGGTGCGGGAGGCGCGGCCGCACCTGGAAGCGCTCATGAACTATTTCCTGAAAATGCCGACCGAGATGCTGCTGCCGCCGGGCTATACCGATCCCGCGTCCATGAAGCGGGTGCGCGCGGCCAAGGTCACGGGCAAGCCGCAGTCGATCGAGGATGTCATCAAGGCGGGCGTCGTGATCGTGGGAAGCCCCAACACCGTGCGCGAAAAACTCGCCGAATATCAGGATCTGGCGGGCTTCAACACCTCGCTGACCAAGACCCAGTTCGGCACGCTGCCCGACGACATGACGCGCGCGAACATGACGGCGATCGCCGAGGAGGTTCTGCCGCATTTCCGCGATCGTTCCCCGCAGGGCGCGCGACGGGAGGCGGCGGAGTAACAGCGCATCACCGGCCGCTGCCGCGCGCGCACTGTCATTTAGGGAAATGACGGACAGCGTGTTGCGCGTTGGCGCGCCTCAGACCGCCTTGAGATGGGCATCGCGGCGCGTGTAGAGGTCCTCGTCGGCATAGCCCATTGTCTCGGGCTGGCCGCGTCCGAGCATGACCTGGAAGTAGGCCGGCTCCAGGCTGTCGTTCTGATAGCCGTGGATGACGCCGGCGGGGCATGAGATGCATTCCCACGGCCCGAGCCGGGTGGTGAGGCGCTTGCCGCTCTCGTCCTCGACGAAGACGTCGAGATAACCCTGCAGCACGAAAAAGCACTCTTCGACCTCGTGGGTGTGGGCGGCGTTGCCCTGTCCCGGCTCCACATACATGATCGACAGGGTGAAGTTCTTCGCCGGGATGACGCTCGGATCGCCGTGCTTGCCGGACCCGCCCGCCCCGATGAAGCGGTGTTGCGCGCGCTTGTAGCCTTCGATCTTGGCGTCCTCGAACGCCGCCCAGTCCGGCTTCTTCTCGCGGAAGCGTCCGACGTATTTCTGCATGATGTCCTCGAGGGGAACATCGACCAGTTCCGGCGGACGCTGATGCCGTGCAACGCTCATGGGTCGCTCCTATTGAAACGGCGGAAATACTACGTCGAATCTATGCTTTCATGGCGCAACGCGTCAATGAAGCGGGCCGGCCGCCACGGACTGGATCGGAACGCGGCGTCACTTGCGTGGCGCCTGCGCGAGCTCCCAGACGCGCGTCGGCGTGAGCGGAAGCTCGCGCGGTTGCGCGCCGAACGCGCTCAGCGCATTCGCCACGGCATTGGCCATCACGCCGCCGGCGGCGATGATGCCGCCCTCGCCGGCGCCCTTTGCGCCCAGCGGATTGATCGGCGAGGGGTGATCTCCCATGACAATAGCGCGGATGTTGGGGAAGTCGCTGGCGGTGGGGATGAGATAATCGGCAAGCGAGCCGGTCAGCAGCTGGCCTTCCTGGTCGTAGACGAGATGCTCCATCATGGCGCCGCCGAGCCCTTGCACCACCGAGCCGATCGCCTGCCCGTGTACCGTCAGGGGATTGATGATGCGCCCGCAATCCTCGACCACGACGTAGTCGACGAGTTCCACGTGGCCGAGCTTGGCATCGACCGCCACGTGGGCGGCATGGGCGCCGTAGGTGTAAGTGTGCTTCTTGTTGAGGAAGGCGCCCTCGGCCGAAATGCCTTCGCTCGAAAGCCCGTTCAAGGCGATGGATTTACCGCCGGGCCCGACCGCCTTGCTGCCTTCGACGATTTCGACCTCGGACGGCTGGCAGCCCAGGCGCTGCGCCGCCTGCGCGCGGATCGCTTCGCGCAGATTCTTCGCCGCATCGAGCATCGCCGAGCCGCCCATCACCACCGAACGCGAGTGGTAGGCGCCGTAGCCGTCTGCGACGTAAGAGGTGCTGCCGTGAAAAACGCCGCGGATGCGATCGATGGTCACTTCGAGCGCGTCGGCGGCGATCTGCGCGAACGCCGTCTCCAACCCCTGGCCGATCGCGGACGACCCGACGTAGACCGAGTAAAGTCCATCCGGCTCGAGCACGATGCGGGCGCTCTCCTTCGGTCCGGCGGCGCCGCCCTCGATGAAGCAGCCCAGCGCAAGGCCGTGGTAGCGCCCGTCGATCAGCTTGCCCGCGAGCTTCGACTTTTCCGTCCACTTGATCTCGTCGAGACAGCGGTCGAGCGTGGTTTGGTAGTCGCCGCTGTCGAATTCGTCCTTGCTCTCGAAGGGCGTGATGGTGGCGATCTGATACGGCATCTCCCGCTGCGACACGAGATTGCGGCGGCGGAACTCGACGCGGTCGAGCCCGAGATCCTGCGCCACCATGTCGAGCAAGCGCTCGCGGAAGAAATCGGTCTCGAAACGGCCGGGCCCGCGATAAGTGCCGACTGGCGTCTTGTTGGTGAGCTGCAGCGCGACGTCGACGTCGATGTGGGGAATGCGATATGGCCCCGACATGAACTGAGCGACGTTGCGGGCGCCGACCGCGCCGTTGGTGCGCATATAGGCGCCGACGTCCACATAGGCATGACCACGCAGGGCTAGGATGGTGCCGTCGCGCTTGCAGGCGATCTCCACGTCGCATTCCGCTTCGCGCGCGTGGTTGACACACATCAAGTGCTCGCGCCGGTCTTCCGTCCATTTCACCGGCCGGCCGGTGTGGCGCGCCGCGAATGGAATGAGAAAGTCCTCCGGATAGAACTCGCCGCGCGCGCCAAAGCCGCCGCCGACATCGTTCTCCACGATCTCGATGGCGCTTTCGGGCAGCCCCATCTGTTTCGCCAAGGTGCGGCGATTGAAGAACAAGACCTTGGCGCCGCCGGAAAGGGTGAGACGCCCGCGCGCCGCGTCCCATTCCGCGAGCAGCCCGCGCGGCTCCAAAGGTAGTGCCATGTGTCGCTGGGTGCGGAAACTCTCGCGCCTGACGTAAGGCGCGTCGGCAAACGCCGCGTCGGCGTCGCCGCGCACGGCGCGGAACTTGATCGCGAGATTGGTGCCCTTGTCCTCGAACAACAGCGATGCGTCTTGCGCCGACGCGCGGCGGTCGGCCACGGCCGGCAGCGGTTCGATCTCGACCTCGATGAGGCCGAGCGCGTCCTCGGCAATGGCCGCGGTCTCGGCGAGCACGACCGCGATGGCCTCGCCCACGTAGCGCACCTTGGTCTCTGCGATCACCGGCTGTCCGAACGGCTCGAAATCCGGCAACGGGTGCAGCCGCATGGGGACGCGCGGCACGCGGTTGCCGATATCCTTGGCCGTGATCACGCTGTGCACGCCCGGTAACGCGCGCGCGGCCGCGACGGCGATCGAGCGGATGCGGCCATGGGCGACGGAGCTGCGCAGGATCGCCGCGTGCAGCATCTCCTTGCGCGCGAGATCGTCGACATATTGTCCGCGCCCGCGCAGAAAGCGCAGATCCTCGAGCCGTTCGATCGGGCTGCCGATGAGCGAGTTGACCGTTCTCATGCGCGATCCCCGCTGCGATCCCGCCCCTTCGGTTGATAGGCGGCGCGCGCGTCGAGCACGGCCTCGACGATGGGGATGTAGCCGGTGCAGCGGCAGAGATTGCCCGAGAGCACCTCGCGGACCCGCGCGGCGTCGCAATCAGGCTCCTCACTCAATAGCGCGTGCGCGGTCGTGATCATGCCCGGCGTGCAGAAGCCGCATTGCAGCGCATGGTGCCTGCGGAAGGATTTTTGCAGCGGCGTGAGGTCGGCATCGTTGGAGAGCCCTTCGACGGTGATGACCTCCGCGCCCTCGGCCTGCACCGCGAGCATCAGGCACGAGCGCACGGCCGCGCCGTCGACGATGACGGTGCAGGCGCCGCACACGCCGTGCTCGCAGCCCACATGGGTCCCGGTCAGCCGCAGATGATGGCGCAGGCAATCCGCCAGCGTGAGCCGCGGCTCCACTTCGACCTCGACCTCTTGCCCGTTGACGCGAAATCGAACTGACATAAGAGAACCGGCGGGATGAAGCTTAAGCGGCCGCGCGCTTGAGCGCACGCTCGACCAGCGTTCCAACGAGCGCGCGACGGTAGGCGGCGCTGGCGTGAATATCGTCCTGCGGATCGACGGCGGCGGAGGCGGCAGCCTCGGCTTTGGCGATGATCGCCGCGTCGATGGCTCGCCCGTTGAGAACGTCTTCCACGGCGGGGAGGCGCAGCGGCCGGTCGGCGACGCCGACGACCCCGACATGGGCGTTGCGCGCTTTGCCGCTCTCGTCCTGGTCGTAGAAAACCGCGGCCGCCGCCATCGCGAAGTCGCCGCGGCGCCGGGCGAATTCCTCAAATCCCCAGCGCCGGCGCGCCGGCCAGGCGGGCAGGCGGATTTCGACGATGATCTCGTCCGGCGTCAGCGCGGTCGTGAGCGCCCCCTGGAAGAAGTCCGCAGCTTGGATCACGTGCGCGCCCGACCTTCCGACCACGGCGATTTCGGCGTCGCAGGTCATCGCGATCCCAGGCATTTCGGCGGCCGGATCGGCATGGGCAAGGCTGCCGCCGACCGTGCCGCGATTGCGGACCTGGTAATGCGCAACGTGCGCAATCGCGGCCTTGAGCAGCGGATGCGCCGTATCGAGCCGTTCGTCGTCTTCGATGTCGCGCCAACGCACCATGGCGCCCAGCGTGACGCCTTTCGCCGAAATCCTGATGCCGCGCAGATCGGCGAGCTTGCGAAGGTCGACCAGCAGGGTAGGTTGGGCAAGGCGGAACGCGAGCATCGGGACGAGGCTTTGGCCGCCGGCGATCGCCTTGGCGTCACCGTCACGCGCCGCCAAGAGTTGAACGGCTTCGGGGAGCGTCGTCGGGCATGCATAGTCGAAGGGCGGCAATTTCATGATTCGGTCGCATCCTTCGGCACGCAACGATGTGAGAGGTACCTATCATCGCAGCCGCGGATGGGTCAACGTGACCGGGCGGCCGCTGCGAACCCGGTCATGCCGCCCGCGTTGATGGTATAGGTTCGGCGATGGTCGATCGTCGCCAGTGGTCAGCGCTCATCTTCGAAGGGGCCATGTTTTCTCGGGTTTCGCAGCGCCATGTCGCGTAGGTTTTCCTGGACCTCAGTGCCGGACAGTGAGCTCTTGAAGCTACGCTTCAAGGACCTCAAGGTCACCATCGTCGGTACCTGGCTCGAGCGGTGTCTGAAAGACCTCCACGACGAGCTCGCGGAGCGCGGGCTTCGGATCAGGCCGCACGCCTGGATGTCGAACGAATGGTTCAGCCCGGACGATACCCCCGGCATTGCGATCCCTTTCTATCTCGCCCATCCCCGCCTGATGCGGCTCGAGCGCAAAAGGATGATCGATGTCGAAGGGGGGACGGTGGCGGAGTGTATGCGCATTCTCCGCCACGAAGCCGGCCATGTAGTGCAGGTGGCCTATCAGTTGCACCGCCGGCGCCGCTGGCGGGAGCTGTTCGGCCCATCGTCGAGGCGCTACCCACGATATTATCGGCCAAATCCGGCCAGTCGCCGCTACGTCAATCATCTGCCGCTGTGGTACGCACAGAGCCACCCGGACGAGGATTTCGCCGAGACCTTTGCGGTGTGGCTGACGCCCCGCTCGAACTGGCGCAGGCGCTATGCCCGATGGCCCGCGCTGAAGAAACTGCAATATGTCGACGAGCTGATGGCTGAGATCGCCGGACAGAAGCCGCTCGTCACGCGCCGCCTGCGGGTCGAGCCGCTGAGCCAGCTGACGCAGACCCTGGCCGAGCACTATGAAAAGAAACAGGCGCACCATGCAATCGACTATCCGAAGATCTACGATCGCGATCTTCGACGCATCTTCTCCGCCGATCCGAGACATCGCCGCTCGCCGGCTGCCTCCACGTTTCTACGCCGCAACCGCGCCAAGATTAGACAACTCGTTTCGAAGTGGACGGGCGAATATGAGCTGACGCTGGACTCTGTTTTCGATGATATGATCGGCCGCTGCCGCGAGCTGAAGCTTCGTGCGGTCGGTTCCGAGCGACAGCTGAGAATGGAATTCATCGTCTTGTTGACGGCAAAGACGGTGCACTCGCTTTACAGTCCGTCGCGGCGACAATGGCTGGCGTTATGAAGCGCCTTCGCGTTCTGGTGCTCGTGCATCCGGAACTGGTGCCTCCGGATTCGCTCAAGGGGCATACCGAACAGGAAATCAACGAGTGGAAGACCGAATACGACGTCGCGAGCACGCTGCGTGAGGCGGGTCACGAAGTGCGGCCGCTCGGCGTGGAGAACGAGCTCAAGCCGATCCGCGACGAAATCGAGAGTTGGAAGCCGGATGTGGTCTTCAATCTGCTGGAGCAGTTTCACGGCGAGGCCGTCTACGATCAGAACGTCGCGAGCTATCTCGAGTTGTTGCGGATGCCCTATACCGGCTGCAATCCGCGCGGACTCGTGCTCGCGCGCGGCAAGGATTTGTCGAAGAAGCTTCTGATCTATCACCGCATTCCATTACCGGCTTTTGCCGTGTTCCCGCCGCGGCGAAAAATCCGCCGCCCGCCGCGCCTCGCCTTCCCGCTCATCGTCAAGAGCCTGAACGAGGATGCCTCCTGGGGCATCTCGCAGGCGTCCGTAGTGGACAGCGATGAAAAGCTCGCCGAGCGCGTGAGCTTCATCCACGAAAGCATCGGCACCGCGGCCATTGCCGAGCAATATATCGAGGGCCGCGAGCTCTATGTCGGCGTGTTGGGCAATGAGCGGCTTCGCGTGTTCCCGATCTGGGAGCTCGAGTTCGGCACCATGCCGCAAGGCGCGCGGCTCATCGCCACTGAAAAGGTCAAGCACGATCTGCAATACCAGCAGCGCCACAACATCGAGGTGGGCCCGGCCAAGGACCTCTCGCCGCAGCTCGTTGAAGCGATCAAGCGTGCAGCGAAGCGCATCTATCGCACGCTCGACCTCGACGGCTATGCGCGCATCGATTTCCGCCTCTCCGCCGATGGCATTCCCTATTACATCGAAGCCAACCCCAACGCCGAGATTGCCCGCAGCGAGGAGTTCGCCTCGGCGGCCAAGCACGACGGCCTCGACTATCCCGATCTGATCCAGCGCATCTTGGCGTTGGGCCTCAGCCGCGCTGGCGCAACGGGAATCCAGCTCTGAGCAAGCAAATCAACGCGGGGCAGTTCGTTGGTGGATGAGCTCCCACACCCGCGGCGGCGACAGCGGAAGCTCGCGCGGCTCGACCCCAAGCGAGCCGAGCGCGGCGGCGACTGCGTTGGCGATGACGCCGCCGACCGGAATGATGCCGCCCTCGCCCGCGCCCTTGGCGCCGAGCGGATTGTTGGGCGAGGGCCTTTCCTCGAGCGCGATCGCCCGGATGTGCGGAAAATCGCTCGCCGTCGGCAGGAGATAGTCGGCGAGCGAGCCCGTGAGCAATTGTCCGTCTTCATCGTAGATGAAATGTTCGAGGAACGCGCCGCCGAGACCTTGCACGATGGCGCCCACGACCTGCCCGTGCAGGGTCAGCGGGTTGATGATGCGCCCGGCGTCCTCGACCGCAACATAGTCGAGCAGCTCCACGTGGCCGGTCTTGGGATCGACGGCAACGTGGGCGGCATGCGCGCCGTAGCTATAGGTTCGCTTGTTGCTGGCATAGGCGGCTTCCGCCGAAGCTCCGGCAAAGGCGGCAAGCGGAAGCGATTGCCGGTCGGGACCGAGCACGGCCCCCGCGTCGATCTCGACGTCTTTTTCCGCGCAGCCCCATCGCTCGGCCGCCGCCGCACGGATCGCATCGCGCAGCTTTGCCGCCGCCGCGACGATGGCGTTGCCGCCCATCACCACCGCGCGCGAGCTGTAGGAGCCGTAGCCGTCGATCACGTGATCGGTCGAGCCGTGGAACACGTGCGTGATGTCGGCCATCGGCACTTCCAGCGCGTCCGCCGCGATCTGGGCGCAGACCGTTTCGAGGCCCTGGCCGATGGATGAAGAACCGACATAGACCGAGACCTTGCCTTGCGATTCGAGCACGAGGCGCGCGCTCTCCTTGGGGCCGGACGCGCCGCCCTCGAGGTAGCAGCCGATGCCGGTGCCGTAGTAACGCCCGCCGATCAGCTTGCCCTGCATCGGCGCCTTCGCGCTCCAATCGATTTCCGCAAGGCAGCGCGCGAGCGTGCTTCCGTAATCGCCGCTATCGGTTTCGGTCTCGATCGCGAGCGGTTCGACGGTGGCGAGCCGGTACGGCATCTCGGCCTCCGCCAGCAGGTTGCGCCTGCGGAATTCGACCCGATCGAGGCCGAGCTCGGCCGCGGCGATGTCGAACAGCCGCTCACGAAAGAAGTCGGCTTCGTAGCGCCCCGGTCCGCGGTAGGTCCCCGCTGGCGTCTTGTTGGTCATCATCAGCGAGACGTCGATGCGGACATGGGGGATGCGATAGGGGCCGGTGAGCACTTGCGCGAGATTGCGCGCGGCGGTCGGGCCGTTGGTGCGGATGTAGGCGCCCTGATCGGTCCAGGCGTGGCCGCGCAGCGCCCGGATCGTGCCATCCGCGTCGCAGGCGATCTCCAGCTCGCATTCGGCATTGCGGGCATGATTGGTGGCGCTGAGGTGTTCGCGGCGATCCTCGATCCATTTCACCGGCCGGCCGGTGAGGCGCGCCGCGAACGGAATCAGAAAATCTTCCGGATAGAATTCGCCGCGCGCGCCGAAGCCTCCGCCGACGTCGTTTTCCACCATCCGGATCGCGCCTTCGGGCAGCGCCATCTGCTTTGCCAATATGCGCCGGTTGAGGAAGGCGACCTTGGCCGCGCCGAATACGGTGAGGCGGCCACGCACGCCGTCCCATTCCGCCAGCAGCCCACGCGGCTCCATCGGCACCGCGCCGTGGCGCTGGACCGCGAATTTTTCGCGGCGCACATAAGCCGCGTTCTTGAAAGCGCCGTCCGCATCGCCGCGCACGCCGGTGAGCGTGAGCGCGCGATTGCTGGCCGTGGCTTCGAACAACAGGATGTCGTCAGTTGCGGCGTCGGCGCTGGTGACGACCGCCGGCAATGGCTCGATCGCGAGGGTGATGGCATCGAGGGCGTCTTCGGCGGCGGCGGCACTCTCGGCTAACACGACCGCGACGGGTTCGCCGACATAGCGGACCTTGTCGTGGGCGATGACCGGTTGCTCGAACGGCGTGAAGGCTGGCGAGGAGTCCTGCCGCAACGGGATGGCCGGCACCGCGGCGCCGATGTCCGCCGCCGTGATGACGGCATGCACGCCGGGCCGTGCCCGGGCGGCAGCGGTATCGATCGAGCGGATGTGGCCGTGCGCCACCGAACTGCGCAGGATCACGGCGTGCAGGAGATTCTCGCGCGCGAGATCGTCGACGAATTGGCCGCGCCCGCGCAGCAGGCGAAAATCCTCGACGCGTTCGATCGCGCTCCCGATGAAGGCGTTGGTCGTGCGCTTCTGGTCCATGTCAGATGACGATTGTCGCTTGTTCGTTGAGCAGCGCGCGCGCGACGCTGAAGGCCGCCAGGGCGGAGGTTTTGGGATTCGTGCGCGACGGCTTGCCCTGGAGCTGGATCGCAAAACGTCCGACCGCGCCCTCGGCCTCGATTTCGTGGACATTGCCTGGCGCGTCGGGATCGGCGACGAGCTCCACCTCGGTGGCGTCGAATCCCAGTCCGGCCAGCGCCACCGCGGCGGCGACGTTGGCGTTCTGCGGATAGAGCAACGCGGCTTCCCCGGCCGTGCCGGTATAGAGCACGGTTCGCTCGCAGAGCTTGCCGAGATCGACCAGGCGCTCCGCCGGCGAGCCGCGCCAGGCTAACGGTGGCTTGCGCGAGCGATAACGCACCGACGTCAGGCCGGCGAAGCGCATGGCCGCGATGGCATCGATGCCTCCGACCGCGCCCGCCGGCAACAAGATGCGGCTGTTGCCGTCGCGCGCGGCCGATTTGAGCCGCAGCAACAGCGCCGCATCGGCGAGCGCGCCAACGGAAATCAACAGGCAATCGATCCCGCGACGCAGCACGGTGTCGGCATGTTCGGCGACCGCCGCCTGGCCCGCAACTTCGGCGACGAGGGTGGGCTTGCGCGCGAGCAGCTCATCGAGCGCTTCGACGATGTCGACCCCGCAGAGCTTCGCCCGCGCCTCGTCGCCGCGGCTAGGTCGGGCGAGCGCGCCGATGATGCGCACGCCGCTCGTCGTGCGGGCGCCGCGCAAGGCGGCGACCACGTCTTGCGCCATGCCGCCGCAGCCGATGAGGCCGACCGAGGTCATATGTCGATCACTGCGGATTAAGGCGCATGCCCGTGAACTTCCATTGCGAGAGCTCCTCCATCGCGTAACGCACGCCTTCGCGCCCGAAGCCGCTCGCGCCCACGCCGCCGAAGGGATAGGTGTCGAGCCGGAAGCGGCTGGCGTCGTTGATCCAGAGCGAGCCGACCCGGAGCTTGCGCGAAACCTTGAACGCGGTCTCGAGGTTCGTGGTGAAGCAAGCCCCCTGCAAACCGAATTCGGAGGAGTTCGCGAGTTCGAGCGCGGCGTCGACATCGGCGACGCTTTGCACGACGACGACCGGACCGAACGCCTCCTCGCGCATGAGGCGCGCCTGCGGTGGCGCATTCGCCACGATCGCGGGTCCGAGAATGGCGCCGCGGCGCTCCGGCTCGAGCACGAGCTTGGCGCCGTTGGCAACGGCATCCTTGACCATGGCTTCGACACGGTCGGCGGCGGCGCTGCTCACCATCGGCCCGACGTCGATGGTGGCGTCGTCTGGATCGCCGACCTTGAGCTTCTTGGCCGCCGCGACGAACAATTCGAGAAAGCGGTCGAACACCGGCCGCTCGACGATCACCCGCTGCGCCGAGATGCATTGCTGGCCGCTCGCCTCGAAGGCCGCGCCCGCAATGCGCGTCGCGGCATCGTTGAGGTCGGCGTCGGCGCAGACGATGTTCGCGGCGTTGGATCCGAGCTCGCCGATGAATTTCTTCGCGCCCGCGGCGCGGGCCAGTTCGTTGCCGGCTGCTGTGCTGCCGGTGACGGTGACGACGGCCACCAGCGGATGGGCGGCAAGGAGCTTCGCGGTCTCGCGCCCGCCGGGCACGACGTTGAAGAGCCCGTCGGGCACGCCCGCGGTCTTCAGCGCTTGCGCCATCAGCAACGCGACTTCGGTGCCGGGCGGCGACGGCTTGACCACGACCGCATTGCCGACCGCCAGCGCCGGGGCGACTTTCTGAATGAGGAGATTGGCGGGCCCGTTGAACGGGGTGACCGCGGCCACCACGCCGTAGGGCACGCGCGTGGTGAAGCCGAAGCGGCCGGCGCCTGCCGGGGTCACGTCGAGCGGCAGCACTTCGCCCATGAGGTGGGGCACCTGCGCGGCGCAGGCGCGCATGAATGTCCCCACGCGCTTGGCCTCGAATGTGGCGGCCCGGCGTGGCTTGCCGATGAAGCGGATGAGCGAGTGGACCAATTCGCCTTCGATCTTGTCGATGGCGTCGGCCGCGGCCAACAGCCACTCGACCCGCTTGGCGGTGGTGGCGTCCTGATGCTTGAGGAATGCCGCATGGGCGTGCTTGACCGCGGCATCGACGACCTTGGCGTCGGACTCGATGATTTGCGAGGCCACGGTCTCGTCGATGGGGCACACGAGCGGTGAGAGGTCGGCTTCGAACTTCACCGGCCCGCCGATCCACGGCATCAGCTGCGGTATGGTCATCGTTGTCCTCCTCGATTTTGGTCTCGTTCATCCCGGGTCCGGCGGGTGAGCTCACATCGTTGTCGTTGCGGCGAACGCGGGCGAGCCATAACCCTGGTTCTTGACAGGGCCGAAGTGATGTGGCGAGCCAAGCGGTCGGGTTCTTACACGTGCTGGCCCTCGCTCAGCGGAATGTCGCGCAGCGTGCTCGGCGCAAACAGTTCCTCCAGTTTGACGCGGCGGTCGGTCAGTCCGTGCTCGTGGGTATACTGGAGCAGGGCTTCGATCGTCGGCCGGTTCGCCTCGATGCCGTAGGGATACCAATCCGACCCGATAATCTCTTTTTCCTCCTCAATCAGCGGCTGCAGCCATGCGGATGAGACTTTGGGTGAGCCCATGTCCGCCAACAGATGATAGGCGTGTTCCTTGGCGCGACAGAGCGCCTTGTACATGCTCAACGCCACCCACGGATCGCGCTGGTAGACGTCGTTTCGGATCACCACCGTGTGCATGATCGGGTAGATCTTGGTACGTCGGTAATAGTCCTTCTCGACCTCGGGGTAGTTAGGAAACAGCCGGCGCACCTTGGGGGAGCCGCGGCGGAAGGCGAGCGGATTGTTCGCGGTCATCATGAAGTCGATCTCGCCGCGCTCGAGCAGGTCGCCGAGCTCGGCTCCCGGGGGCGCCTGGGTGAGGCGAATGTCCGTGGGCAGCTTGCGGCCCAGGCGATCGGCGCGGCCCTGGACCCATTCGACGTCGCTCGGCTTGACGCCATATTCGTGCTGCAGCAGGCCGCGCATATAGACCGCCGCCGTCATGGTGTATTCGGGGACGCCGCCGCGCTTGCCCTTGAGGTCGGCGGGCGTCTTGATCCCCTTGCCGGTGTTGATGAAGAAGTAGCCGTGACGGAAGACCCGCGACGGAAATGCCGGGATGGCCACGAACGGCGCCTTGCCAGTGCTCACCAGCGTGGCGTAGTTCGACAGCGACATTTCCGAGATCTCGAACTCGTTGAATTGCAGCATGCGCCAGAAAATGTCGGGAGGCTGCGAGGCGATGTAATTGAGCTCGATGCCCTCGGGTTGCACCGACCCGTCGCGGAGCGCGAGCGTGCGGTCGTAGGGACCGCAGGCAAATGTGAGACGCAGCTTGCTCATCGGCTCATTCCTCGCACAGTCTCGCCAACATACGCGCTGGTGGGCAATGGGGGAAATGGCATAGTTTCGGCTGTCGGCACAGAAGGAGCGCGCGTGGAACCTAACCGGATGCCACAAGTCTGGCGTTTGATCTCGATCATGGTGCTATGGCTGCTCGGGCTCGCCTTTCAGGCGACGGCGGAGACCTATCCCGAGCGCGTCGTTCGCATCGTCAATCCATATCCGCCGGGCGGATCGGTCGACGTGATGGCGCGAATTCTGGCGCAGAAGCTCACCGACGATCTCGGACAGCAAGTCATCGTCGAGAACCGCTCGGGCGGCGGTGGCAACACGGGCAGCGATTTCGTCGCCAAGGCGGAGCCGGACGGCTACACGCTCCTGTTCACCGCGCCCGGGCCGCTCACCGTCAACCAGACCCTCTATAGCAAGCTTCCCTTCGATCCGGCCAAGGACTTCGCTCCAGTCGCGTTGTTTGCGACGGCGCCCATCGTGCTGATCGTCAATCCCGGCGTGCCGGCGAACGGCGTGCAGGAGTTGATCGCGCTGGCGAAGAAAGAGCCGGGCAAACTCAATTTCGCCTCGGCCGGCAACGGTACGACCAATCACCTCTCCGGCGAATTATTCAAGAGCATGGCCAACATCGATATCGTGCACGTGCCGTATCGCGGCGCGGGACCAGCAATGAACGATCTCATCGCCGGCCACGTCCAGATGTTCTTCGACCTCATGCCGGTGGTGTTGCCGCAAATCGCGGCGGGCAAGGTGCGCGCGCTCGCCAATGCCGGGGCGAAGCGGCCGTCGGCGCTACCCGATGTGCCCACGGTCGCCGAGCAGGGCCTTTCCGGTTTCGATGCCTCCTCCTGGTACGGCCTCGTCGCGCCGGCGAAGACGCCGGAGCCGGTGCTCGCGAGACTGCGCGACGAAGTCGCTAAGGCGCTCGAGGCGCCCGACATGGTCGCGCGCATCCGCGAGCTTGGTTCGGAACCGGGCACGGCCTTCGGCAAGGACTTCGGAACGTTCATGGCGGCCGAGACCAAGAAATGGGCCGACGTCATCCGGACCTCGGGCGCGAAAGCAGATTGAAGGGCGGACGAGGGACGAAAGGACCCGACTGGCCACTGTCCGTGGCAAGGGGGCTCGAGCATCAATTCTCGCGAATGCCCGCGCTGGTGATGACGTCGTGCCACTTCTGCACGTCGGCGCGGATGCGCGCGCCCAGCGCCGTGGCTGAGCTCGCTTGCGGTTCGACGCCGTGCTCGGCGAACGCGGCGCGCACGTCGGGGTCGGCGAGAACGGCGCCGATCTCGCGGTTCAACCGTGCGATGATGGTAGGCGATGTAGCGGCCGGCACGACGATCGCCTGCCACAGCGAGCATTCGTAGCCGGGGAGGCCCGATTCGGCGATGGTGGGCACGTCGGGCAGGGTCGGATTGCGGACCGAGCCGGTCACCGCCAATGCGCGCAGCTTGCCCGCGCGGATATGCGCGAGCGTTGGCGGGATGGTGCCGAACTGCATTTCGACGCGACCTTCGAGCAGGTCGAGCGTCGACTGCGCGGTGCCGCGATAAGGCACGTGGGTGAGCTCGATCTTGGCCATCTTCTCGAATAGCGCGCCGGAGAGGTGCGCGAGCGTCGCGGGCCCGGCGGAGGCGTAGTTGAGCATGCGGGGCTTTGCTCGCGCGAGCGCGGTCAGCTCTTGCACGCTTTGCGCGGGCACGCCCGGGTGGAGCGCGAGCACGAAGGGCGAGTGGCCCAGCATCGATACCGGCGCAAAATCGTTGACCGGATCGTAGGAGAGCGGCGCGACGCTCGCCGCCACCGCGTGCGTGCTGGTGTTGGCAAGACCGAGCGTATAGCCGTCGGCATCCGCGCGGGCGACCTCGCCGCTGCCGATGCTGCCGCCGCCGCCGACGCGATTTTCGACCACGAGCGGCTGGCCCAAGCGCTCTGCGAGCTTCTGCGCCACTAGTCGCGCCACGATGTCGGAGCTGCTGCCGGCCGTGAACGGTACGATGAGCCGGATCGGGCGGTCGGGCCAGCGCGCGTCCGCCGACTGCGCATGGGCGATGTCTGCCGAAAGCAGGCTTGTCAGCAATGCCAGGGCGCCCCACGTGATGGCAGCGGTCCTGCCACGTATGGTGGATGCCGGCCTGCTCGCCGCCTGCTCGGTTCGCGCGTCAATCATGCAATCCGCTCGGCTTCGCGCAGGCTCTCGATCAGGGAGCTGCGCAACAGGAAGGCGCGTGCGAGCTTGGGGTCTTCCGCGGTCCGGCGCAACTCGTCGTGGTTGCGCTGGCGGACCGCGGGGTCCTTCTCCGCCAGCAGCCGCTTGTTGCGGATGGTCTGCGTCTGCGTGTGCTGCAAGGCGACGTGCCGGCGCTGGCGCTCATAGCGGTCGAGCACCTCCTCGCCGACTTCCCGCCGCAAGATCTTGGTGAGCTTCTCCGCCAGGTTGAACGCGTCATGAATGCCGCTGTTCATGCCCATGGCGCCGATCGGGCTGTTCACATGCGCGCAATCGCCGGCAAGGATCGCGCGCCCCGCCCGGAATTTCTTCGCCACCCGCTGGTGCACGACGTAGAGATTGCTGCCGACGATGTCGAACGCCTTTCCCGTCGGCAAGAATCGCTGCAGCCGCGCCTGCATCGCGTCGGGGCGCGTGAGCGCCGCCTCCTGCGCGTCGGACTCGACGGGAAAGTGAATGCGCCAGCGGTCGGGCGGACCCTTCCAGTGAAACAGGTTCGACCATTCGTCCGGATCGGAGATGTAGTTGCGCTCGGTATAGCCGTGTCTTCGGAAATCGTAGGCGACTTCGATATTCAAAGTGCGATCGGGATAGGTGAATCCTTCGAACTCGATATCGAGGTCCTTGCGCACGATGCTGCGCGCGCCTTCGGCGCTGACGAGATAGGCGCCGCTGATGGATTCGGATTCGCCCGCCTCATTGGTTGCCCATGCGGTCACACCGTCGCTGCCTTGGGTGAATCCGGTGAAGGCGGTCGAGAGGCGAACCTCGATGTTGGGATGCGCCTTGGCCAGCCTGAGCGCTTCCTCGACGATCTTGATACGCTCGCATTGCAGCACATAGGGAAAGCGCGTGTCGTCCTTAAGAAGGCCGTGATCGAACTCGGCGATCAGCCGGTTCTCGCGCCGATCCCAGTAGTGGACCAGCGGCGCGATGATGCCGCGCGGCTCGAGCTTGTCGTAGAGGCCGATGCGCTCGAGCAGCTCCAAGGTCGCGGGATGGTTCGTTCCCGCGCGCGGCACCTGTTCGAGGAAATTGTCCTCGCCCAACGCTTCGATCAGGCAGACCTGCACGTCCGCCTGCGCCAACGCGAGCGACAGACAAAGCCCCACCGGTCCGGCGCCGACGACGATCACGCGGTTGGAGGGGTTGCTGTCCATCTTGAAGTCGTGGAGCGCGCAACGCTGCGCTCCTCCTCACGGGTGAGGAGACCGAGCCTGCCACAGGACTGCGCACGTCTCGCGCAATCTCAATTCTTTGCGGCCACGACGTCCTTCACGGCGCCGACCCAGCCGGTGTGGGTGAGGTCGAATACGATGCCGAGCGGATCCCTGTACTTGGCCTCGTAGTAGGAGTGCGCGATGGCGCCAGGAGCCGCCGGCTCCGGCCGGCCGGCAAGATACTTTCCGCCCGCGCCCACGACCTTCTTCTCCGCCTCGTCGAGATCATCCACCCACATCCCGAAGTGATAAATGCCGACCTTCTCGTCCCCTTCCTGCTTGAGCAGCGCGACGTTGACGGTGCCGTCGGAGACGTAGAGTCCACGGCGGGCTTTACCCGCCACTTTCATGTCGAACGCGTCCTCGAAAAACTTGGCGGCCTTTTCCGGATCGGGAACGATGAGCGCGATGTGGCGAAGCTTGGCCATGATCTTTGTCCTTCTTGAGCCATCGGGGTGACAAAGAATAGCGAGGAACCGCGCCTGACCACAAGGCGCGCAGGCTGCTATCCTGCGCACGCATCGAGCGCGGCAGGGCGAACGGAATGTACAAGGACTTGCGCGAATTCATCGAGCTCGTCGACAAGCTCGGCGCGCTGCGGCGCATCGAGGGCGCGGACCCTCGCTTCGAGATCGGCGCCATTACCGAGGTGGCGGCGGGGCGGCCCGATGGCCCGGCCCTTCTGTTCGACGGCATCAAGGGCTTTCCGCGCGGCTTTCGCATCTTCACCAACGCCACCACCAGCCCGCAACGGGCCGCGCTCGCGCTCGGCGTCGATCCGGGATTGCGGCCGCTCGACGCGCTCAAGGCCTGGATGGAGAAGCGCAAGACGCTGCAGCCGCGCGCGCCCGTAGTCGTCAAGGACGCCGCCTTTCTGCAGCACACCGTCAGGGGCAAAGACGTCGACCTCGCCAAGTTTCCGGCGCCGATCTGGCACCGCCACGACGGCGGCCCGTTCATCGGCTCGGGCTCGATCGTGATCATGCGCGATCCGGACGGCGGCTGGATCAGTGCCTCGATCTACCGCGTTCAGGTGCACGGCCGAGACAAAGTCACCGTGCAGTTCGACCATGCCGGCCGGCACGGCGCCATCATTGCCAAGAAATACTGGGAGCAGGGCAAGCCCTGTCCGCTCGCGGTCGTCAATGGCGAGGATCCGGCGCTGTTCGTCGCCGGCTTTGAATACTTGCCGGCGGGACAATCGGAATACGAATTCGCCGGTGCCATCAAAGGTGCACCGATCGAGGTCCACCCCGGGCCGCTGACCGGCCTTCCGATCCCGGCGCACGCCGAGATCGTGTTCGAAGGTCATCTCCTGCCGATGAGCGAGACCACGCTGCCGGAAGGACCATTCGGCGAATTCACCGGCTATTACGCCTCGCAGGCGCGGCCGGCGCCGATCATGGACGTGAGCGCGGTCCATCATCGCGCCGATCCGATTCTATTGGGGTCGCCGCCGATGAAGCCGCCGCGCTTTCATTTCGGGCTGCCGTTCCGCGCCGCAACGATCTGGCAGAATCTCGAAGCCGCCGGTGTCACGGACGTGGTGGGCGCCTGGCAGCACGTCTCGCAGCTCATGACCGTGGTCGCGCTCAAGCAGCGCTACGATGGCCATGCCAAGCGCGCCGCCCTCCTCGCCGCGGCCCACAGCTACATGGCGCGTCTGGTCGTCGTCGTGGACGAGGATATCGATCCGTCCAATCTCAACGACGTCATGTGGGCGGTGGCGACGCGTTGCGAGCCGTCGGAGCAAATCGACATCGTCCGCAACGCCTGGAGCTCGGCGCTCGATCCGCGCATTTCGCCGGACGACAAGTCGCGCGGCGTCACCTCGCATTCGAAAGTGATCATCGAAGCGTGTCGGCCGTTCGCGTGGATCGAGCAATTCCCGCCGACGTCGGCGCTCTCCCTTACGGAGGCGCGGGCGATTGAGCAGAAGTGGGGAGACGCGCTCAAGTGAAAAGGCTGCGGCCTTTTCGCTAGTCACTGCACCGCGTTGGCCGAATTGAGGCTGTCGATGAGCGCGGCCCGATACAGGAACTGCTTGTGCAGCTTCACGTCCTCCGAGATACGCCGCAGCTCGTCGAGATGCTTGCGGCGGATGACCGGGTCTTTTTCCTCGAGCGATTTCTTGTTCTGGATCGTCTGCGCTTGCACGTAGTCGACTTGCGCCTTGCGCCGCTGGCGCGTGTAGCGGTCGAACACATCGGGCTCGGCGCGACCGAACCAGACGTCGGCGAGCTTGGCCGTGAGATTCATCACGTCGTGGATGCCGCCGTTCATGCCCATGCCGCCGATCGGATTGTTGACGTGGGCGCTGTCGCCGGCGAGCAGCACGCGGCCCTTGTTGAAGGTCGCGGCCACCCGCTGATGCACGGCGTAGAGCGCGTGATAAGGGATCTCGTATCCGCCTTCCCTGGGGTGGATGCCCTGCAGGCGGCGCTGGATGCCTTCCATGCTCAGGGCCTGTTCGTCGGATTCCTCCGGCGGAACCGGCATGATGCCGCGCCAGATTCCGGGCGGGCCGTTGCCCTTGACCTTGAACAGGTTGAGCCATTCGTTCGGGTCGGAAAAATAGTTGCGGGTGCAAAAGCCGCGGCCGGTTGCGCCGAAGTCGAAGCTAGTGCCGATCTTGATGAAGCGCTCGGGCCAGGTGAAACCCTCGAACTCGATCTCCGCCAGCCGCCGCACGGTGCTGCGCCCGCCATCGGCGCCGATGACGTAGCGGCCGCGAAGTTTTTCGGTCTCGCCGGCGGCGTTGATGATGGTCACATCGACGTGGTCGGCGCCCTGCTCGAGACCCGTGACTTTGGTGGAAAAACGGACCTCGGCGATGCCGCTTGCCTCGATATGCGGCTTTGCCGCCCGCACCAGTTTGTATTGCTCCCACTGCACCACGAACGGGTAGGGCACTTCGCCCTCGAGCAGGCCGAGGTCGAACACGGCGACGAGTTCGCCGCTGACGCGGTCGCGAAAGTGGAAGACCGGTGAGAGCATTCCGCCGCTGGCGTCTTCGGCAAAGGCTTCATCCTTGAGCCCGAGGTCGGCCAGCATTTGCACGGTCGGCGGATGGATGGTGGCGGCGCGCTGATCCTCCGGCGGTTCCGCTTCGGCCTCGAGGAGCGTGACCGGGATGCCTTTCTTGACCAAAGCGAGCGCCGTCACCGCCCCCACGGGCCCGGCGCCGACCACGATCACCCGATCACCGTGCTGCATCATCCGCTCCAGACGATCACACTCATACGAATTTCGCTCGTCCTGCGCTGCGCCCGATCATTCGAATTGTCTATCAGACTTTCGAAATCTCGAACATCGAAGGGTGGAACAACTCCTCGGCGGTGACCTTGCGATCGATCAAGCCCTGCTGGTGGGCGTACTGCGTCAACGCCGTGATCTCGCGCATGTTCTCCTCGATGCCGTAAGGCCAGAAGTCGTTCCCCATGATCGCCATGGTTTCCTGCGTTTCCGCGATCAGCCAGGGGAGCGTCACCATCAGGGCGTTGATGTCGAGGAGATCGCTCATGGCCAATGCCTTGGCCTCGCAGAACGCCTTGTAGACGCTGGACGGCAACCACGGATATTTCCCTACGAGTTCCTTGCGGATGCCGATGAGATGCATGAGCGGGAACATGCGGGTCTTTTTGTAGTAAGCCTGCTCGACCTCGCGCGTGTTCGCGAACAGGCGCTTGATGTGCGGCTCGCCGCGCAGGAACGATGACGGCGCCCGCGCCGTGAACAACGCGTCGAGCTCGCCGTCGCGGAGCATGCCGACGAGGGTCTGGTCCTTGCCGATCGGTTTGAGGTCAAGCCCCGCGATCGGCTTGAGCGGCGTGCGCTCGCCGCGTCCTGCTTCCTCCTGGCCGCCGCTGCGCCAATGGATCTCCGTCGGCAGCACGCCATATTCGTGCTGCAGCATGCCGCGCATCCAGACCACGGCGGTGATTTGATATTCCGGTAATCCGATGCGCTTACCCTTGAGATCGGCCGGCGCGTGGATGCCGGCATCGGTGCGCACGTAGATGCAGGAATGCCGGAACAGGCGCGACACGAAGGCGGGGATGCCGACATAGGCCGAATTCCCCGCTGCTACCGTGCGGATGTAGCTCGAGAACGAAAGCTCCGAGACGTCGAATTCCTGGTAGCGGAAGGCGCGAAAGAAGATTTCTTCCGGATAAAGCGGCAGGTAGGTGACCTCGCAGCCTTCCACCTTGACGCGGCCGTCCCTGATGGCGCGGGTGCGGTCGTAGTTGCCGCACGCAATGGTTATCGGCACCTCCACCATCGGGGTCTCCTCACCGGTTTTGCGCTGGGATGGGATGGGCGCAAGGCAGCGGAACGCAAACTCAAGTCTTCGGCGAAGCGTACTTGCTTCTTTTTCGGCTGTGAAGGGTCGCCTTGTTGTGCGCTGCTTTGCGCGATATTTTTGCGCTGCGACGCGGCCCGGTGCGAGCGTGCTCGCCCGCGCCGGGATCGGCCAAGGAGATAAGTCATGATGTCGACGGTGATCGGCGGCGCCATGCTGCCCCATGCGCCTCAGTTCTTCACTATGCCCGATACCGAAGACAAGAAGAACGTCGAGCACGTGCGGGAAGTGGCGGCCGATGTCGGCAAGAAGCTGCGCGCCCTGCAGCCCGACCTCTGGATCATCTTCTCCAACGATCACGCCGAGCAGTTCTTCCATACCACGGCGCCGCCGTTCACCGTCCATGTCGGCGGCGAGGCGAGCGGCGATTTCGCCGGCCGGAAATTCCACTGGAAGATTCCAAGCGAGATCGGTTTCGAGATCGTGCGCCAGCTCTACCGGCAGAATTTCGATCCCGCCTTCACCAGCACGGCCAAGATCGACTACGCGATCGGAATTCCGTTGACGCATCTCGGTCATACCGACCCCGTGCTTCCGATCTACGTGAACGCCTATCTGCCGCCGCAGCCCCCCATGGAGCGCTGCTACGCCTTCGGCCAGGCGGTCGCCCGCACGGTCACGGCGCTCGGCCTCAAGACGGTGGTGCTGGCGAGCGGCGGCATGTCGCATTTTCCCGGCACCGACCGCTATTCCAATCCGGAGCTCGACTGGGACACCCGCGCGCTCGAAAAGCTCAAGAGCGGAAACCTGAAATCGCTGATCGGCTACGATGAGACCGAGCTCGACGACACCGGCAATATCGAGCTGCGCTGCTGGGCCTGCGCGGCCGGCGCGTTGGGCGAGCGCAAGCCCGATATCGTGTCCATGGATCCGAGCTGGCATCACAACTACGCCTCGCTGGCCTGGACCGGCGGACACGGCGAGGCGCATCGCGCCGCGCACTACCCCTCGATCAAGCCCGAGCTGGTCGAGCTCACATCGGCGCTCCACGGTCTCGCCCACGACGCCGAGCTGCGCGCGCAATACATGGCCGATGCGCCGGCCTTCGCGGACAAATTCCAGCTTCCCCCCGATCAGCGCGAGGCGCTGATCAAGCTCGACCTGGCCTCGATCGTGAAAATGGGGGCGCATCCCCTGGTGCCGTTCCTGGCGCAATTGCAGATCCAGCGGCTGCGCCCCCGGCCGTAGCGACGTCGCGACGCTGCTGCGAGTTCACAAGCGGTAGGGTGGGCAAAGGCGCGCAGGCGAGTTCTCGCCGTGCGCGCGATCTTTTGCGCGCCTTTGCCCACCCTACGGAGGTGTCCGTCAACGCATCGCGCCGCGCGACCGCGGCACCAGCGACAGCACTGGCGCCGGCTTGCGGCGTGTTCGCGTCACGAATTCGAGCATCAGCCCCAGGCTCTGGAAATGCTTTCGCACCACGGCGCGGGCGGCGCGCGCATCGCGCTTGCGCAGCGCGCGCAGAAGCGCGCGGTGGTGCGCAAGGTGGCGCGGGTCGTAGAAGCTCTTGTGCTCGGGCGAGACGTTCGAGAGCCTGGCCACTTGCGCCTGATTGAACATGGCGACCAACAGCGGATTTCTCGCGCCCGCCAAGAACAGCCCGTGAAAGGCGTCGTGCGCGCTCTTGGCGGCGGCGAGATCCTGCCGCGTGATCGCCGCTTCGAGCGCGGCCAGCGCCTGTTCGAGTTCGGTGAGCTCCGCGGCCGTGAGGCGCTCGGCGGCGAGTTCCGCGCATGTCTGCGCGATATGCGAGCGCACCGCGTTCGCGATCGGAGCGGCTTCGAGCAGCACGCTTTCGTCGAACATGCTCTTGCCGCCGCGCGCGGCGGCGGTGACCACGACCCGCCGCCCCGCCGCCTTCTCGACGTAGCCGAGGCCGTGCAGCACGCGCAGCGCCTCGCGCACGGAGTTGCGGCTGATGCCGAGCAGCGCCGAGAGCCGCGTTTCCGGCGGCAGCGCCTCGCCGGGGCTCAGCCGCTCGGCCTCGATGATGCGGCAGATTTCCTGCGCCGCCTGGCTGATCACGCTGTCACGCCGGATCGGGGCGGGGCTGTAGGCCATTGTTGAACAATCCTACCATCGGGCGCTTGACGCCGGCTGCCAGTCGTATTCAACTAAGCTCGGTGAGGCAAGCGCCGCCGCGCGCTCAAGCGCTGCGCCGGCGCGATGACGAAGCCCGAGCCTCGGAGCAATCCCATGAAAAAACTCATCTTGGAGACCACGGCGCCGTTCCAGGGACTGCCTGAGCTCGTCGCCTATGACGAGGGACTATTCGAGAAAGAAGGCATCCTGGTCGAGTGGGCCGACCGTGAGAAGGGGGTCGAGAAAAAAGTCGAGACCCACGTGACCAGCCCGAAAGGGGTCGACCCCTTCGCCAGCCACGGCAAGCTGTTCGAGCAGGGCAAGGCGGACATGTATAACGCCTGCGAATGGGGCAATTACTGCCGGGTGCAGGACACGAGCACCGGCAGCCGCCAGCTCGGCCGCCGCGCCATCGTCACCTACTCGGCCCTGGTCGTGGCGCCGGACTCGCCGGTGTTCACGCCGCAACAGCTCGCCGGCCGCACCATCGGCGTGCCGTTCTATTTCGGCACCCACTACATCGCGCTGCACATGCTGGAAGGATTCCTGCCGCGCGAGGAGATCAAGCTCTGCCGCGCACCGAACGGCTCACGCTACCGGCTCGACGCGCTGATGAAGGGCGAGGTCGAGGCCACCACGTTGACCGAGCCGCACATCACGTTGGCGGAGAAGAAGGGCTGCCGCACCATCTGCACCGCATTCTTCCACGGCACCGAAGTGGCGTCCGAGCGGGTGGACGCGGAAACCTACGTCGCCTTCAACCGCGCGGTCCGCGAGGCGGTGCGCCGCATCAACGCCGACAAGCGCGCCTATCTGCACTATTTCATCGACTATTACGCCAAGAGCGATCCGGAAATTGCGGCGTTGAAAGTGGAAGACCTGCGCGAGAGCCGCCTCGTGGTCTGCGATCCTGCGCCGATCCCGCTCGAGGAGATGCAGCGCACCTACGACTGGCTCAAGAGCTGGGGCATGCTCGAGGAGACCGCTTCGCCGCTCGATCTCGTCAACATGGACGTGCAGCGCTACGCGCACCAGGCGGCGGAGTGACTCGCGCTGCGGCCTCATCCCTGAAAACGTACGCGCACCGACCTTAGCTCGCGGCTCGCAGCGGGCAGGCGGCCTCCTCGCAATGAGGGCGAAGCCGACTCCGGGCATTTGGAGAACATTGCATGCGCAACGGACACGAGATCGCCCGGCTGATCGAGCCCGGTCGCGTGCATCGTAGCGTCTACACCGATCCCGAGCTGTTCGAACTCGAGATGGAGCGCATTTTCGGCCGCGCTTGGCTGTTCGTCGGCCACGAGAGCCAGGTGCCGCACGCCGGCGACTACATCACTACCGAGCTCGGCCGCCAGCCCGTGATCATGGTCCGCCACCGCGACGGCAGCATCAACGTGTTGCTCAACCGCTGCACCCACCGCGGCGCCAAGGTGATCAACGAGCGCAAGGGCAACGCCGCGCGGCTGACCTGTTGCTATCACGGCTGGAGCTTCGACACCGACGGCCGCCTCGCCGCGGTGCCGGTGCCGGAGGGCTGCGCCGCCGATTTCGACAAGGCGGCGTTCGGCCTCGCGCGGGCGCCGCGCGTCGGGGAATATCGCGGCTTCGTGTTCGCGAGCCTGGCAGCGAAAGGTTCAAGCTTCGAGGACCATATCGGACCGATGAAGCGCAATATCGACGACCTCGTCGACCGCGCCCCCGACGGCGCGCTGGCGCTCGACGCCGGCATGCACCGTTACGCCTACAACGGCAACTGGAAGCTCCAGGTCGAGAACGTGCTCGACTCCTATCACGTGCCCTTCGGCCACGCTTCGACGATCAACAAGCAGGGCGTTCAATTCGCGCGCCGTGAGGGCGACCGGCAAGGCGCGACCGTCGTCGAAGCCGAAAAGACCCAAACGGCGGCGTCGTGGAAGGAGCGCAAGAGCTACATCGCCGGTAACGGCCATGGCTGGACCAGCAATACCTCGCTCGACGAGGGCAAGCGCTCGAGCGGGGCCTTCGACGAATACAAGCGCGTGCTGGCGCAGAAGGTCGGCGCCGAGCGGGCGCAACAGATTCTCACCCCGCGCCTGCACAATTCGCTGATCTATCCCAACATGTCGATCATGGGGCTCAACATCCATGTGCGCGTGATCAAGCCCGTTGCGGTCGATCGCACCGAGGTCACGATCTATCCCATTCGTCTCGTCGGCGCGCCGCCGGCGATGAATTTCGGCAATGTCCGCCTGCTCAACGTGACGCACTCGGCGTCGTCGTTCGTGCAGACCGACGATCTCGAGTCCTTCGTGCGCGCGCAGAAGGGGCTGCGCAGCCGTGCAACCGACTGGGTCGATATCTCGCGCGGCCTGGGCGAGGAGGAGGCGGATCGCGAGCTTAACGCCACGCGCGCGCTTGCCACCCACGAGATGGTGGTGCGCGCCCAATACAAGGCTTGGCTCGGCTATATGCGCGAGGCGGCATGACCGCCTCGCGCGCTCCCGCGCCGGCCGCCGCTGCCGGCATCGATCGTGCGGCGTTCGAGACGTTCCTGATCCAGGAAGCACGCCTGCTCGACGAGCGGCGCTTTCGCGAATGGATGGAGCTGTTCGCCGAGGACGGCACCTATTGGGTGCCGGCGGTGCCCGACCAGGCGAGCCCGTTCGACCAGGCTTCGCTGTTCTATGACGACCGCGAGCTGATGAAAACGCGCGTCGAGCGCCTGGAGCATCCCCGTATCCACGTGCAAACGCCGCCCTCGCGCACGGCGCACCTCGTCGGCAACGTGCTCCTCGAGCAGGCGGACGAGGCCAAAGGCGAATACGTCGTCGGCTCGACCGTGATCATGGTCGAGTATCGCGACGAGGTGCAGCGCCTCTTCGCCGGCCGGCAGCGCCATCGGCTGCGCCGCGACGGCGCGGGTTTGCGCATCGTTGAGAAGCGGGTCGACCTCATCAACTGCGATTGCGCCTTCGAGGCGATCGCCGTGCCGATTTAGAACGCGTTCGTGTGAAATAGAATCAGTACGAGCGTCGAACTCGGTCTGCTCCCTCCCCCAACCAAACCCCGGCTTGCCGGGGTTTGGTCGCATTTTAAGATTTGCCGGAAGCGGGCAAGCCCGCAGCCGGCTGTGGGGGAGGGTTGGGGAGGGGGTGATGCGGTGATGCATCGACGTTGCCTCACACAACGACCCCCACCCCTAACCCCTCCCCACAAGGGGGAGGGGAATGCACCGAGTGCGCGGCCTCACTATGCTTCAAGCACAAACAAACATGCTTACAGCTAGACTGCGCGATTCGAATCGGCGAACGCACTGCCGTCAGGCCGCGTTGGCGGCGGGCATCGCGGATTGCGCGCGGGTTTTCTGCCAAGCCGGCAAAGCGCTGAGCGTTGCGTACCAGCGCCTGATCTCGCCGTAAGGCTCGATCGGGTAATGGGCCATCTCGGCCAGAATCATGGCCGAGCCGATGCCGAAGTCGGCAAGCGTCAGCGTGTCCCCTGTCACGAATCGCTTGTTCTCGAGGTGACCGTCGAGAACCTTTGCGACGCGATGGAAGGCCTCCGTGCCTTTGGCGATCGCGATCATGTCGGGCTCGTTGATCCCGAGCACAATCGGCTTGGCCACATATTCGAATGCGAACACCGCGCAGGCCGGGTCCCAATGCGCGTGTTCCCAGAACTGCCAGCGCATCACGTCGAGCCGCCGCCGTTCGTCTTGCGGCAGCAGGCCGCTTTCCGGCTTCTTCGCGGCCAGGTACTGCGCAATCGCGCTCGACTCCCACAGCACGTAGTCGCCCTCCTTGAGCGTCGGCATGCGCATGTTCGGATTGAGCGCGGCGTATTGCGGCGTCTTTTGATCGCCCTTGCGCAAATCGACGAAGCGAATCTCGTAGCCGAGGCCGAGATGGTTGGCGACCGCCATCACCTTGAAGGCGCGCGGGCTCGGCGGAAAGACGTAGAGTTCGATGGCCATGACGTTCTCCTTGTGATGTGGAATTCGGATTCCTTGCGATGTGGAATTCAGTGTTATCCGGCGAGGCCTGCCTGCGTCGATGGGCGCGACGCCTCGGCCTCCCGCTTGAAGTGTTCCAGCATGCCGGGCCAGCCGCCGTCGACGTCCTTGCGCATGGAGGCGCCCGCTTCCGCGCCCAGCCGCTCGAAATTGCGATGCTCGAGCTCCACCAGGGTCGCTTGCGGCCCCTGCGCGGTGAACCTGACTTCGACCTCGGAGCTCACCGTGGTGTCCGGCTTCCAGTTGCTGTTGAGGTCCCAGCTGATCACGAAGCGCTCCGGCGGTTCCCACACCAGCACCTTGCCCACATCGGCTTGCGATCCGTCCTCGCTCAATTCGTACCAGCGCCCACCCAGCCGCGGCTCCAGCACCGCGGTCTGCATCGGCGGCTTGCCGATGGTGTGGGTGCGCGGCCACCAGCGCCCGAGGCCGGACGTGAACACCTCGAACGCGTGCGCCTGGTTGGCGTTGACGCGGATGCTTTTGCGCACCGGCGCGATGGTGACTGTGCGGTTCATTTGGCTTTGTCCTTGTCGCGGCGGGTTTCGACTTCGGCCGCAAACGCCGCCAGTGCCTCATCCCAAAACTGGTCGAGCCACCGGCGTAGCGCGCCGAGCCCGTCGGGGTCGATGTAATAGACGCGGCGGGTGCCCTCGGGCCGGTCCGCCACCAAGCCTGCCTCCTTCAACACCTTGAGATGTTGCGACACCGCGGGGCGGCTGACCGGCAGGCCGCGCGCGATCGCGCCGACCGCCTTGGGTCCGGACTTGAGCCGCTCGAACACGTGCCTGCGGGTCGGGTCGGCCAGCGCCGCCAATGCAGTACCGTAAGCCATGACTTACTGTAAGTGATCGCTTACGGTAAGTCAAGCTGGCGAGCAGGTGGCTTCCGGCTCGCGGTGAGGTAAGGGGGGACACGGCGCGCCGGCCCCCCAACTTAGTCTTCAATCAAGCCGCCGCTAATTCACGGCAAAGACCCAGATCGCGCCGCCCTGCGGCACGTCCGGATATTCGCCGGGGAAGATGAGGTTCATCCGCGCCTGCATTTTCGCGGGATCGACACCCCAGCCGGATTGGACCGCGATAAATTGTTTGCCGTCCACCTGAAACGACACGGGCACCGCGGCTACGCCCGATCCGGTCGGGAACTCCCACAGGATCTTGCCGGTCTTGGCATCGAAGGCGCGGAACTTGCGGTCGTTGGTGCCGCCCGCGAACAGCAGACCGCCACCGGTGGCGAGCACGGGGCCCCAATTGAACGATGGCAAGTTGGTGGTCCACACCTTTTTTCCGCTGTCGAGGTCCCACGCCTGCAATTCACCGATGTGGTCGGCGCCGGAAACCATCTTCATCACGTTTTTCGCGACTCCCATGAAGCGCTCGCCTTGGACGTATTTCGGCGCTTCGCCGGTGAGTTCGGTGCACAAGTTGTCGTTGGCGGGAATGTAGAGCAGGCGCGTCTGCGGGCTGTAGGCGACCGGCGGCCAATCCTTGCCGCCCCACAGACTCGGGCAGAACTCGGCGGTCTTGTTGGTGCCGGGCTTGCGCGCCTCATCGATATCCGGCCGCCCGGTCTTGGGATCGAGGCCCTTGAAGACGTTCTGACGCACGAAGGGTTGGCCGGCGATGAAGTTGATCTTGTCGTTGGTGCGCTCAAGCTGCCAGAGGTAGCCGTCGCGTGCGACGTTGACGAGGCCCTTCACGGTTCTTCCCCCTCGCTGGTAGTCGAGGACGAGCGGCGGCGAGACTTCATCCCAATCCCAGGAATCGTTGGGGTGATATTGGAAGTGGCCTTTGATCGCGCCGCTGCTGGCGTCGAAGGCGACGACGGAGCTGGTGTAGAGATTGTCGCCGGGACGCTGATCGCCGAACCAGGGGCCGCCGTTGCCGGTGCCCCAGAAGGTGAGGTTGGTCTCGGGATCGTAGGTGCCCGTGATCCAGATCGAGGCGCCGCCGCGTTTATAGTGATCGCCGCCCGCCGGCCAGGTCTCGCTGCCGGGTTCGCCCGGCGCCGGGACCGTATAGGTCTTCCACAGCTCCTTGCCGGTCTCGGCGTCGAAAGCGGCGAGGAAGCCGCGCACGCCGAGTTCGCCGCCCGACGCGCCTAGTAATACCTTGCCGTCGACGACGAGGGGCGCGAGAGACATGTAGTAGCCCTTCTTGTAGTCATCGACTTTCGCCGTCCACACTTCCTTGCCGGTTTTGGCATCGAGCGCGACCAGGATCGCCTCCGCGGCCGCGAAGTAGACCTTGTCGCCGTAAAGACCAACGCCGCGGTTGGTCGGATGCAGCGGTGTCATGTCCTCGGGGAAGGGGCGCTTATAGCGCCAGAGTATCTTGCCGCTCTTGGCTTCCATGGCGAGCAATTGGTTCCCCGGCGTGGCCACGAACATCACGCCGTTGTTCACAATCGGAGGCGCCTGGTGACCTTCCACTTGCCCGGTGGCGAAACTCCAAACGGGCTGCAACCGGCTCACGTTCTCGCGATTGATCTCATCGAGCGGACTGTAACCCCAGCCGTCGAACGTGCGGCGGAACATCAACCAGTTGCCGTCCTCCGGCTTTTTGAGTCGCTCGGCGGTGACCGGCGCGTACGCCCGCAGGATTTCCGGCATGGGTCCAGGCACTGGCGTCGCCGAGGCGGGCGCGATGGTCTGTTGCGCCGATGCTCCGGACATGCCGGTCGCAGCGAGGATAGCGCCCACACACGCGCTGCGCATGAGAGCCTTGGTATTGGTCATGACGTTTCCTCCTTGTCCCAGAACGCCCCAATCGAGGGCTTCTCTGATTTGTCTGCTTGCGATTGTCTCCTCCGGTTTCTGTCGCGTCGAGCGGCGGCTCAAGTCGAAATAATGCCGACACGACTGGTGAACGGTTTCGCGACCACGAGCTTGCCGTCCACAATCTTGAGCGGTAGCGCCGCCAAGGCGCGCGGCGCCGGGCCGTCGATCACCGCCGCGCCCTCGCGTGGATCGTAGTGCGAATAATGACACGAGCATTCGAGAGTCTGTTGCTCTGCTGCCCACCCATTCACCTCACAACCCGCGTGCGGACAAATCGCGGAATAGGCAACAACGCCGTCGGCCGCGCGATCCCGGGTTGATCCGACGAGCGTCGTGGGATCGAGATGCACCAGCACAATTTTGTTGAGGCGCGAGTCCTTGCGAACGGTACTGGTCGCTCGATCCATCGGCCATGCCAGCACCGGGGGGCCGCCAACCGGAATGTCCTTAGGCTCGAGGGGGTCGCCTCTCTCGCTGTCAATTGCAACGAGGAAATCATCTTCCTTCGGGCGCTCGCTCGTCGGCTGCGCCAGAGCGGGCACGCCCGCAAGATCAAGCCCCAGCACCGATATGGCCGTGAGAAAGCCGCGCCGGGTCGACGGTTCGATACCAAGGCAGTTGCACCGATGACCTGCCCCTTGCCTTGCCCTGCTCATCGCCTTGCTCCCCGTTGGGGCAAACTCGAACTGGGCCCCTCGATGGCGCACTGCTGCGATTGCGGTTTGATTGCCTCAATCACCGATGCCGGTACCCGAGGCTTCCCGCAATCGGTAGTCAAGCCTGACGATCGTGGAACTGCAAGTCGCCCGCCGATGACAACAAGGTCAGCGCTATGGACCGAGCCACCACGGGCGCGAAACGGTGCACGTAATGGCGGACTTGCGCGCCGGCGATTGTTCAGCCGCTTTCCCGTTTTTCGCGCCGAGTTCAAAACCGGGAAGTCCCTTCGGTCGGCTGCTTGAACAACACGGCGAACATCCCGATAAAAAAGGCCATCCAAATATACCCAAGCAATGCTTCCGATGCCGCAACAAATCGCGCATCCATCGAGGGGCGAACATCTCCATAACCGAGCGTGGTCCACGTGACGATCGAAAAATAGAGACACGTTATCGGTTCTCTCACCAGTTTCTCACCATCGATCAAACCGAGGTATGCATACGCAACCGCATATAAGAGTACCCAATTGCAAAGCAGCCCGAGCATCAGCAAGCAAATCATCAATTTTCCTATCACCGTGCGAAACGTATTTGCTGCAATTGCCAACCAAAGCCAGACCGAGAATAAAATGCCTAGAATTAGGCCCGTACTCCAAAGCCCAAGTACCGCTCGTAGCGTCATGCCTCCTGCAAAATCGGAAAAAAACAGCCAGGTGATACTTCGCTCGACAACGGTCGTGGCAAAGGCCAGGTAGAAAACAAGCCAGACGATGTCGTTCCTAAAAAAATCGATCACAAGATTCGAAAGCTTTTTCATCTCCATTCACAGTTCTCCCATTCACGACACGCGTCGTCCCTGAGACCACATACTCTCGGCTAACCGACGACTCCGCTCGAAGGGGATGTGAGTTGGGGATCAGAGTAGGGATCGCAAACCGTTTTCTGAGAAAATGTCTAATATTTCATGTACTTAACACAGATTACTGGCGGAGAGGGAGCTGGCGGAGAGGGAGGGATTCGAACCCCCGATACGGTTACCCGTATGCCGCATTTCGAGTGCGGTGCTTTCAACCACTCAGCCACCTCTCCGTGGCCGCAGAAGGCGCAAACATCCTGTCGGTCGGCGGCTATGTATCCAACGCGAGACGGTTAAACAAGAACGGCCTGTCGTCCGGGGCGGGTCATCGTGGCGTCGATCGCCGGGACACGGCGGAAGACCTTAGCGAGGCGTCTCGGACTGGCGCGCGGCCGCGTTCTCGCCGAGCCAGCCGATGATCAAATCGGCGATCTCAAGGTTGTTCTTGTCCATCATCAGCATGTGGCTGTTGCCCTTGTGGCCGGCCTCGGGCAGCAGCAGGAACTTGGCCGAGCCGCCAACGGACTTGATGGCGTTGACGGTCGCGGCGCAGCCGTCGCGGCGCTCGTCTCCGTTCGGCCCAGGCGCGCCCCGGCTATTGTCGCCCCACACCGACAGCAGCGGAACCTTGGAAAAGATCTTCACCACTTCGTCCGCCGTCACGGGCGCGCAATTGCCCTCGACATTGACGAAACCCAGCATCTTGACGGCGCGGGCGCGCACGAGGTCCATGCCGTAGGCGCCGGACTGCGAATGCACCATCACGACCGCGGGCCCGATCTTGTCCAAGAGCGCGCCGAGCGCCTGCACGGTATTGGCGCCGGCGCCGGGCAGCGTCGCCTCCGCGTTGGGCACGAGCTGCGCAGTGTATTGGTCGAACGCCTCAATCGGAAACTGCGAGCCGGGGAAGGGGGTCGGATAGGTCGCGCCGATGCGGAAGAAATACCAGGCGCGTTCACGCGGCGCGATCTGGATGTCGGGCAGCAAAGCGGCATTGGATTCGGCACGCGCGCGGTTGATTACCGTCGGGTTGAAGCCGGAGCGCCCGCGCCCGGAATGGTCGACGACATAAACCGGGAACCCCTTGCGTGCGAAATAGGTCGCCCAGCCCTCGCGCCCGTCCGGGGTGGTCTCGTAGGTGGCGCCGGTGTGGCCCGACCCGTGCACCATGACGATCGCCGGCCCGCTGACCGTCTTCGGGATGCGGTATTGGACGTACATCTGGTTGACGGTGATCGTGCCGGGTTGCGAGATGCCGCCGACCGCGGTGCCGGGATGCGTCGACTGGGTGAGTTGGCCGTTGACGAAGAAGCTGCCTTCATCTTGCAGCTCCAACGGCCCGCCGAGCGATCCCGCCATTGCGCTTCCTCCCGTCGCCAGCAGCAAGGCGGCCGCTGCCGCGCGCCAATTTCCGTCGATGCAGATCATGAGCAAGCTCCCCCGTCAGATGACGGAAGATCGGCGTTCGGGACTTGTCGCCCGTCATCTCGCAGCGCGTCTGGCTTGAAGCATATTGCGCGCGCGCCGACAGACAAGGCAACCGCGCATAAACGGCGCGTATAAACCCGCTCGGCCGTCGGACCGCCCATTCCGCCAACGCAAACCCCTTAACCAGCAAGCTGGCTGAGGGATGACCGTCCGGGGCGGGAGTACTATCTTTGCCTCATCCCAGCGCGCCGTCGCCGGCGCAGGAGGATGGTCCGTGGTTGGAATGGATGCGGTTCGACGCGAATTGCGCGGCAGCGCCATCGCCCTGGGGATGGTGGCCGTGACCACGGTCGTGGTCTATGCGCTGACCCAATCGCTGGAGGTACGCCGCGGCTCCGTCATCTATCTGCTGCCGGTGCTGCTCGCGGGCTGGCACCTCGGCCTGATCCCGGCGCTGGTTGCGGCGGTCGCGGGCGTGCTCTGGTCGGGATACTTTTTCTTTTCGCCGTACTACAGCTTCTACCTCGCGCGGCCGAACGAAATCCTCAATCTCGTGTTGTTCATGGTGGTCGCCGGGGTCACCAGCCACCTTGCGAACTCGATGAAGATGCAAACCGAAATCGCCCGCAAACGCGAAAAGGAAATGGGCGATCTCTACGCCTTCTCGCGCCGACTGGCGGCGGCGTCATCCGCCGCGGACATCTATCTCGCGATCGAGCAGCACCTGGCGAGCCTCGTCCAGCGCAAGGTGGTGTTGTTCGGAACGGGCTCCGGCGGCGATCGCGATGCCAAACCCGACCAGGGCGCGTTGTCGCAGCGCGTGCATTCCGCGATTGCGGAGGTTCAAGCCGGCCGCACGCTCGCGACCACGGTGGACGACGGCGCCGGCGACATCTGGCTGGTGCGTCGCGTATCGCAGAAAAATACCGACTTCGGCGTCATCGCCATCGATCTCGGCAGCGTCCGGCCGAGTGACATCGACGAGGTACGCAAGCGCGTCGACGACGTGCTGTCGGACGCCGCGGCCACGCTCGAGCGGCTCGACGTCGCGCGCGCGCTCAACGACGCGAAAATGCGTTCCGAGACCGAGCTGCTGCGCGAGGCGCTGATCGGCTCGGTCTCGCACGAACTGCGCACGCCGCTGGCCTCGATCCTCGGCGCCGCGACGGTGTTGAGCAAATCCGCGGTGATCGCCAAGGACGAGCGGCTCACCTCGCTCGCCGGCGTCGTGCGTGACGAGGCGGATCGCCTCAATAACGATATCCAGAATCTCCTCGATGCGACCCGGATCAGCCGCGCACAGATCAGGCCGCGGCAGGAATGGATCGAGCCGCAGGATATCGTCAATTCCGCGCTCGAGCGCCGGCGTCGGCGGCTCTCCGCGCATACCCTCTCGCTCGACGTGGACTCGAATCTGCCGTTCATCTATGTGGATCCCGTGTTGGTCGAGCAGGCATTCGGACAAATCGTCGACAACGCGGCGAAATATTCGCCGCCGGGCTCGCCGATCACCGTCGCCGCCAAGCGCAACGGCCGCGACGTCGTGCTTTCGGTCCATGACGAGGGCGTCGGGCTGACGGCGCAGGAGAACGCGCAGCTCGGCGAGCGATTCTTCCGCGGCGCCCGCCACGCGGCCACGACCTCGGGGTCGGGTCTTGGTCTGTGGATCGCGAAGGCCTTCGTCACCGCCAACGGCGGCAAGATCGAGGCTGCGAGCGCAGGCGCCGATCAAGGCACCACGGTGTCGATCCATCTGCCCTTTGCAACGCCCGCGAGCCAACCCGAGGTCGGTCCCGATGACTGAAGCCAATCCCGTTGTCCTGGTTGTCGACGACGAAGTGCAGATTCGCCGCTTTCTGCGAGCCGGGCTCGAGCTCGACGGCTTTTCCGTGCAGGACGCCGAGACCGGCGCCGATGCACTGCGCTGGGCGACGCTCAAGCCGCCCGACCTCGTGATTCTCGATCTCGGATTGCCGGATATGGACGGGTCCGAGGTGCTCGAGCGCCTGCGGGCCTGGTCGAGCGTTCCGCTCATCGTGCTCTCGGTACGTTCCAACGAAGCGGAGAAGGTGCGCCTGCTGGAGAGCGGCGCCGACGATTATGTGGTCAAGCCGTTCGGCATGGCGGAGCTTCTGGCGCGCGCGCACGCCGCTATGCGCCGGCACGTGCGCGTCTCCACCGGCGAGCCGGTGGTCAAGGTGGGACCGCTCGCGATCGACCTTGCGGCACGCATCGTGACCATCAACGGCGCGCGCGTGATGCTCACCCCGAAGGAATATCGGCTGCTGCAGTTGTTGGCGCAGCACGCCGGCAACGTCGTCACCCACCAGTTCCTGCTCAAGGAAGTCTGGGGCTCGCCGCACCTGCACGACACGCATTATCTGCGCATCTTCGTGCGCAAGCTCCGGCAGAAGATCGAGGTCGACCCGACGCAGCCGCGGATACTCTTGACCGAGCTCGGGGTCGGCTATCGCCTGGTCGTGCCGGAGGGAGCGAGCCAGGTCGCGGCGGCGAACTAAGCAAGCCCTGCGGATTTTTGTTGACTCGCGTAACGAGAATCTTCCACAAAAGAATATTCATCAAAACTGCGCATGACGGCCCGCGCGACATACCGCTGCGGGCTTTTTATCGCGCGTTGGTGATCCGCGAAAAAAAATGACTGACGCGCCGCCTTTTTCCTGTTCGTGTCCTGTTATCGTCCTGTTATTTGCCGCGCCGGCCTCGAACAAAGCCCGTAAATACGGGGGGACCTGCGCTCCCGCCTGTATTTTCCCCTGTTGTTTACAGGAAGGCGCCGGTGCGACGCGGGAGCTGATAGCCCGCCGGCTCGGCAACAATGGTATGGGCGGTGCTTTTTTGCCCCTCTATGAGGCCCGCAGCGCCGCTTTGAGCGCGACGCGCCGTGCCGGATCGTAGAGGTTTGCATAGTCGTAAGTGAGCGGCTTCGATCGCTCCACATGGAGCGTCGCGAACACCGGGCCGTCCTGTTTGAGGACGTGCGCGGCCTGCTGCTCGAAATTGGCCAGTTCCGAAAACTCATGCACGTGCGCGTAGCCGGCCGAGCGCGCCATCGCAGCGAATTCGACCTTGGTGTTCGGGATCGGATGGGAGCCGTTCGCCTCGTAGGTTCCGTTCTGCACGACCATATGGACGAGGTTCTTGGGCGCCGCCGCCGCGATGGTCACCAGGCATCCGAGGTTCATCAGCAGACTGCCGTCGCCCTGCAGACAGATGATGCGCTTGTCCGGCCGGCCCAGCGCCAGTCCGAGCGCGTGCGAGGAATCAAGCCCCATCGCGCCCACTGAAAAGTAATTGAGCGCGCGCTCACCGAGTGCGAGCCAGTCGACGGCCGAACTGTAGGTCGCGACTACGACTTCGTCGGTCATGTGCCGCGCGAGCGCGCGGAAGCACTCGTCTCGCTTCATCATGACGCGGAAGGCCTGCGGCCGATCAGGAGCGCAACCGGATGCGAGGCCGCGTAGGCATCCTCGATCGCGGGACGGATTTTCGCGACGTCGGCGTCTTCATTGATCAGGCGATGCGGGATGCCCATGGCGTCGAGGATCGGCTCGATGATGCGCACGCCATAGCGCGGCGAATTGCGAGGCGTCGTCGAGGGATCGTGTCCGAGCAGCCCGATCATCATGCAGATCGGCTGGCGATACTCGACCGCGACGCCGCGGATGGCGTTGATGGAGTCGAGAAAGCCCGTGTATTGGATGAGCGTCAACGCGCGCTTGTCGCAATACGAGAGGCCGGAGGCGATGCCGATGCATTCGTCCTCCTTGCACACCCGGATGAGCTTGAATGCCGGATCGCGCGCAATGGGCCGCAGCAGGCCGCCGCTGGTCACGATATCGGGCACCGAAAGGATGAACTCGACGCTGCTCGCTTTGATCGCGGCGATGATGGACGAGCCTTTGAGCTCGATCGTGTCATCTCCCGCCTCCAGCAAATCCGCGTCCATGCGCGATCTCCAGCGCCGATGCGGCGAAACATCGACGCCGGTACCTAAGCGGAAATCGCAAACCCCCGCAACGGGCCTACCTCCGTCGTGTCGACCGCCGCTTGCGGGCGCGTCGCAACGCCCGCATCATTGATGCTCATGAGCACACCATGTCGTCTTGCCGCCGCGCTCGTTCTCGCCATCGCCGGCAGCTCGATCGGACCGGCAAGCGCGGCCGACTGGCCGACGCGGCCGCTGCGCATCATCGCGCCCTCGACACCTGGCGGTGCGGCCGACATGTTCGGCCGCCTCGTCTGCGATCACTTCAGCGAGGCGTTTCATGAGCGCTGCTTCGTGGAGAACCGGGCGGGCGCCGGCGGCTTGATCGGGATGGCAGCCGCGGCGCAAGCCGCGCCCGACGGCTATACGCTCGCGACGTCGAGCATCGCTTACAACGTGATCGCGCCGGCGATCAGCCCCAATCCCGGCTTTGATCCCATGAAGGACTTCACCCACATCGCCTATATCGGCGGGCCGCCCAATGTTTTCGTGGTGAATCCCGCGCTCAACGTGCGCTCGCTTGCGGAGCTGGTGGCGTTGGGGCGGCGCGGGGCGGCGATCGATTACGTTTCGCCCGGCGTCGGCACGCTCGGACATCTGACGGCGGAAGTCTTCGCGCAGAAGGCCGGCATCAAGCTGCAGCAGATCATGACCAAGGGCGGCTCGCAGGCGATGATGGACCTCATCAGCGGCAACGTGAACGTCGGTACCATGACCTGGACCTCGGCGCTGGCGCAAATCCGCGCCGGGAAGGTTATCCCGATCGCTGTGACGGCGAGCGCGCGGCTCCCCGAGTTCCCCGATCTGCCGACGTTCAAGGACCTCGGCTACGGCGAGCTCACGGCGGTGACGTGGTTCGCTCTGTCGGGGCCGGCGGGCTTGCCGAACGATATCACGCAGCGCCTCAATGCGGCGATAGCCAAGATGCTGGAGCTACCGGATGTGCGTAAGCGCCTCGACCGCGACGCCGTTGAGACACGCGTCATGACCTCGGACGAGTTCACAACCTTCGTGGCGAGCGAGATCGCCAGATGGACGCCGATCGCAAGGCGCGTGATGGCGGGGAATTGAACCAACCGCGCTCGCAACCTGCCGTCACTCCGAGCCCGCGACTCCGGCCTGTTGCAGGACCTTGGCCCAGCGCACCGTTTCCGACTTGACGAAACGGTCGAGCTCCTCGGGCGAGCCTTTGCCGAGCGGCATGAACTGAAGGCCGATAAGTTGCTTTTCGACCTCGGGCTCGGCGACGGCCGCGTTCACTGCGCCGTTGAGTTTGGCGACGATCTCCGTCGGCGTTCCGCCCGGCGCTGCGACCGATTGCCAGGCCGCCCAGTCGAAGCCTGGCACGCCGACTTCGGCGAGCGGCGGGATGTCCGGCGCGGCGGCGGTGCGCTGCGCCGTCGTCACGCCGAGCGCGCGCACCTTGCCCGCCTGGATCAGCGCATAAGCCGGCGCGAGATCGCTGAACATCAATTGAATATGCCCGGCGATGACGTCATTGAGCGCGGGCAGGGTTCCCTTGTACGGCACATGGGTCATCGGGATGTCGAGCGTAGTCTTGAACAACTCGCCCATGAGGTGATGGAAGGCGCCGGCGCCGCCCGAACCGTAGCTCAGCGACTGCGCCTTCGCGAGCTTGACGAGATCGGCGACGGAGTTGACCGGCAGCGCCGGGTTGACCACGAGCACGAAGGGCACGTTGCAAACGAGCGCGACGAGAACGAGATCCTTTCCCGGATCATAGGGGAGCTTCTTGTAGAGCGTCGTATTCATCGCCATGGTCCCGCTCGTCGCCATCATGATGGTGTAGCCATCGGGCGGGCTTTTCGCGACTTGGACCGCGGCTGTTACCGTGCCGGCGCCGGGGCGGTTCTCGACCACGAACGGCTTGCCGAAGCGGTCGGAGAGCTTTTGGCCGATCAATCGCCCGAGGATGTCGGTGCCGCCGCCGGGGGCGAACGGCACGACGAGATTGACCTGACGGTTGGGATAATCCGCAGCCGACGGCTGCGACCATGCCTGATCGGCGGAAACGCCGGTCGCTGCAAACGCGATGAACAGCACCCGCGTGATTTGCATGGGCGGTCCTTCCATTGCCGGCGGGCAACTTGCGAGTTCGCGCATCGAGAGTAACGGAAGACGGATCGGCGAGTAAGCGGCCGCGGGGACGCAGGAGGCCATCCCACAAAGCTCGGCGTCCTTGACTTCGCCGGGCCCCATCCATAGGTTCCGCGCGCTCTCGCCAAGAGCCGAAGTGAAACCCGCCGACCGGCCCTGGAGGCCGGAGGCCACCGCCCGACAGCGCAATGCGCCCTCGGGCGCCGTAGGTGTTTGGTAAGCCTCATCCTGAGGAGCGCGCGAGGGGCGCGTCTCGAAGGACGAGGGCGTAGGACAACGGCACGATGTTCGATTCGCTCTCCGAGAGGCTTGGCGGCATCCTCGACCGCCTGACGCGGCGCGGCGCGCTCACCGAGGCGGACGTCGATGCCGCGCTGCGCGAAGTGCGGCGCGCCTTGCTCGAAGCCGACGTGGCGCTCGACGTGGTGCGCGCCTTCGTCGACAAGGTGAAGAGCCACGCCGTCGGGGTCGAGGTCATCAAATCGGTGACGCCGGGCCAGATGGTGGTGAAGATCGTTCACGACCAGCTGATCGACACCCTCGGCACGCGCGGCGAGCCGATCGATCTCAATGCTCCGCCGCCGGTGCCGATCATGATGGTCGGCCTGCAGGGCTCGGGCAAGACCACCACCACCGCCAAGCTCGCCAAGCGCCTCGTCGAGCAGGCGCGGCGCAAGGTGCTCATGGCCTCGCTCGACGTGCGCCGTCCGGCGGCGATGGAACAGCTCGCCGTGTTGGGGCAGCAGGTCAACGTCGACACGCTGCCAATCGTCGCGGGCCAGCAGCCGGCGCAGATTGCCCAGCGCGCCTTGCAAGCGGGCCGCCTCGGCGGCTACGACGCGGTCATCCTCGATACCGCCGGCCGCACCACGCTCGATGAAGCGATGATGGCGGAGGCCGCCGACGTCAAGCGCGCCGCCAATCCGCACGAGATACTGCTCGTCGCCGACGCGCTGACCGGCCAAGACGCGGTCAACCTCGCGCGCGCCTTCAACGATCGCGTCGGCTTGACCGGGATCGTGCTCACGCGGGTCGACGGCGACGGGCGCGGCGGCGCCGCGCTCTCCATGCGCGCGGTGACGGGCAAGCCGATCAAGCTCCTCGGCACCGGCGAGAAAATGGATGCGCTCGAGGATTTTTATCCCGCACGCATCGCCGATCGCATCCTCGGCATGGGCGACATCATCACCCTGGTCGAGAAGGCCGCGGCGACGATCGATGCCGAGAAAGCCATGCGCGTCGCCGAGAAGATGCGCAAGGGCGCCTTCGATCTCGCGGACTTGCGCGACCAGCTCGCGCAGATGCAGCAGATGGGCGGCATGGCCGGGCTGATGGGGATGCTGCCCGGTATCGCCAAGATGAAGAATCAGCTCGCATCGGCGAACCTCGACGAACGCGTGCTCAAGCGCCAGGTGGCGATCATCGATTCGATGACGCCGCAGGAGCGCAGGAACCCCGACGTGCTCAAGGCGAGCCGCAAGAAACGCATCGCCGCGGGCTCCGGCACCCGAGTCGAGGACGTCAACCGCATGCTCAAAATGCACCGCAGCATGGCCGACGTGATGAAGGCGATGGGCTCGGGCAAGCGCGGGCCGATGGCGGGGTTTGCCAATATGCTCGGGCTGGGGGGCGGCATGCCGAGCGCGCAAGAGATGCAAAAGCTGGCGGAGAAACTCCCGGGCGGATTGCCCGGATTGCCGGGCGGCGCGCCGGGTGCTCCCAGCCTTCCCCCCACCATGCCCGGTGTGCCGCCGCAACTTCCCGGAGGTCCGTTGCTGCCGGGGCTTGGCGGCAAGCCGCCGGGGCTCGGCGGGTTTCCAGGTTTGGGGAAGAAGAAGTGAGCATCTCATGCGTCCGTCGACGATGAGAGTCATTGACCAGAAAGGAACCAGCAGATGTCTCTGAAAATCCGGCTCGCCCGCGCCGGGACGAAGAAGCGGCCGGTCTATCACATCGTGATCGCGGACAGCCGTTCGCCGCGCGACGGCCGCTTCATCGAGCGGCTCGGTTATTTCAACCCGCTGTTGCCGAAGGACAAGCCCGAGCGCCTCAAGCTCGACCTCGACAAGGTCAAGGCTTGGCTCGCCAAGGGCGCGTTGCCGACCGACCGGGTGCTGCGCTTTCTCGACCAGGCGGGGGTGATGAAGCGCGAGAAGCGCAACAATCCGACCCGCGCGATCCCGCGCAAGCAGCGCAAAGCGCAGGCCGAGGAGGCCGCCAAGGCCGCGGCAGCGGCCAAAACCGCGGCTCCCGCCGGCGGCGCGCCGGCGAGCTGACGCGCGCTTGCGCCGGATCATCGGACGTGGCGGAGCGCATCTGCGTTGCCCAGATCGGCGGGGCACACGGGCTCCGCGGCGAAGTGAAGCTCAAATCGTTCACCGCCGATCCCATGGCGGTCAAGAACTACGGGCCGCTGACGGCGGAAGACGGCTCGGCGAGCTTCGAGATCGAAACGCTGCGCCCAGCCAAAGGCCATCTGGTCGCGCACTTTCGTGGCATCGGCGATCGCGACGCGGCAGAGCGGCTCGCCAATCTCAGGCTGTTCGTGCCGCGCGAGCGGTTGCCGCCGCCCGCGGCCGGCGAGTTCTACCACGCCGATCTGATCGGACTTTGCGCCGTCACCGCTGACGGCGCCGAGATCGGCACGGTGGCGGCGGTCCACGATTTCGGCGCCGGCGATATCCTGGAACTGCAGCCAAAGGCCGGCGGATCGAGCATCATGGTGCCGTTCACCGCTGCTTTCGTACCTAGCGTGGACATCGCCAGCGGACGCATCGTGGTGGCGCCGCTCGAAGACGCACCGGGAAGCCGCGGGAGCGAATAGCAAGGGCTTGCGAATTCCGTAACTTGCGGGCGAGCCATAGCGAATGCGATTCATCACCTCATATACTGTCGTCCCCGCGAAGGCGGGGACCCATGATCACCGGTCTCTGGAATATGGGTCCCCAGCATAAGCGCGTTTACGCGCGTCTTCCGACGCGCTATGCGCGGGGACGACAGCGAGATTTGTTGACCACATGTGGCGCGTGAGCATTCTCACCATCTTCCCGGAGATGTTTCCCGGGCCGCTCGGCGCAAGCCTCGCGGGTAAGGCGCTCGCAGCCGGCCTGTGGACGCTCGAAGCCGTCGACATCCGCGCGCACGCGACCGACAAGCACCGCTCCGTCGATGATACGCCCGCGGGCGGCGGACCCGGCATGGTGATGCGCCCCGACGTGCTCGCCCGCGCCGTCGACGCACTCGCGCCCGCGGGCGATGCGCGCCCGCGCCTCGTGATGAGCCCGCGCGGCGTGCCGCTCACCCAAGCCCGGGTCGCAGCGCTGGCCAACGGGCCCGGCGCGGTGGTCCTCTGCGGCCGCTTCGAGGGCATCGACGAACGCCTGATCGAAGGGCGCGGCTTCGAGGAGCTTTCAATCGGCGATTACGTGCTTTCGGGTGGCGAGATCGCGGCCTTCGTCCTGCTCGACGCCTGCGTGCGGCTGCTGCCCGGCGTGATGGGCAAGGAGGCTTCGGGCCTGGAGGAGAGCTTCAGCCAGGGACTGCTCGAATACCCGCAATACACCAGGCCGCAGGTGTGGGAGGGCCGTTCGATCCCCGCCGTCCTCACCGGCGGCGACCATGCCAAGGTCGCGGCCTGGCGCCGCGCCGAGGCCGAGCGGCTCACGCGCGCCCGCCGCCCGGATCTGTGGGCGGCCCATTCGGCCGGCGCCGGCAAGCCGAAAAGGCCCGGCAAGAAGCCCCGTCGGGATGGGTGACAAAGGGGCGGCGGTGTCGTAGAAGCTCGCCCGACCCGCACAAACGATAAGAGCGCGCGCTTTCGGATATTCGCGCTGCCGCAGGAGAATTCCCATGAATTTGATTCACGAGCTCGAGAAAGAGCAGATTGAGAAGCTTTCCGCCGGCAAGGAGATCCCGGATTTCGCGCCGGGCGACACGGTTCTCGTCAATGTCAAAGTCGTCGAGGGCGACCGCACCCGCATCCAGGCTTATGAGGGCGTTTGTATCGGCCGCGCGGGCGCGGGCCTCAACGAGAATTTCACCGTGCGCAAGATTTCCTATGGCGAGGGCGTGGAGCGCGTGTTTCCGCTTTATTCGCCGATGATCGACTCGATCAAGCTCGTGCGCCGCGGCAAGGTGCGCCGCGCCAAGCTTTATTACCTGCGCGGTCGCCGCGGCAAGGCGGCGCGCATCGGCGAGAAGCAGGATCACCGCGCCGGCGACGAGGGCGTCGACGAGGCGAAGAAGGCCGCCGAGTAATCCGACGGCTATTCGAGTTCCACCGTCGCGAAGTCAGCGGGCAGGATGACTTCGAGCACCTCGCAATCATCGGAGTAATCGAGCACCACGTGCTCGATGCGCGGTGGCTGGATCCATGCACTTCCGGCCCGCATCACGATCGCGCCCTGGCCGTCGAGCTCGGTCTTGAGCCAACCTTTGAGCACGTAGACCATCTGGAAATCGACGTCGTGATAGTGGCGCTTCGAGACCTCCTCCGGGCGGCAGGGCGGAACGAAGCGGATCACGTGGGCCCGCACCATCCCGTTGGTGGCTCGCGCGATGCCGAGGTCGCGGTACTTCGCGTAGCGCCGCAGTCCGCCTTCGAAGTCTTCTTCCCGATGATGGCTGACGACGAAGCGTTGCCGCGGTTTGGTCTGCCGTCTTGCCGTCCTCGTGGCCACGCTGCGCCGCTTGGTCGCGGTTTGCCGTCGCGCCCGCCGGCCTGAAGATTTCGCCTTGGTTCTGGCCATGGGTTCCTCCCGTCTCGCAAGGCCATGCTAGCCCCTTCGCAGGTGGGAGAACAATGAACTCGCGGGTCGCCCTTTTCCCCGCCGCCGCCAGGCGCTAAAGGACACCTATATATCCCTTACGACCACCGGCGGTTCCGGAGCATCACAGCATGCCGCGCACGCTCTACGACAAGATCTGGGAAGACCATCTGGTGGATGAGCAGCCGGACGGCACCTGTCTCATCTACGTCGACCGCCATCTCGTGCACGAGGTGACGAGCCCGCAAGCATTCGAAGGCTTGCGCCTGTCCGGCCGCAAGGTGCGCGCGCCCGACAAGACGCTCTGCGTCGTCGACCACAATGTGCCGACCACCGACCGCAAGGCGCCCAACCCCGATCCCGAAAGCGCCGCGCAGATCGCGTATCTGGCGGAAAACGCCAAGCTGTTCGGGCTCGAATATTTCGACGAGTTCGACAAACGCCAGGGCATCGTCCACATCATCGGGCCCGAGCAAGGTTTCACGCTGCCCGGCACCACGCTCGTTTGCGGCGACAGCCACACCGCGACCCACGGCGCCTTCGGCGCGCTCGCCTATGGCATCGGCACCTCCGAGGTCGAGCACGTGCTGGCGACGCAGACGCTGATCCTGACCAAGTCGAAGAACATGCGCGCGGTCGTCGACGGCAAGCTGCCGCCCGGCGTCAGCGCGAAGGACATCATCCTCGCCATCATCGGCGAGATCGGCACCGCCGGCGGCACCGGCCATGCCATCGAATATGCCGGCGAAGCGATCCGATCGCTGTCGATGGAAGGCCGTATGACGGTGTGCAACATGTCGGTCGAGGGCGGCGCCAGAGCGGGCTTCATCGCCCCGGACGAGAAGGCATTCACCTATCTCAAGGACCGGCCGCGCGCGCCGAAAGGCAAGCTCTGGGACGAGGCCATGCGCTACTGGGAGAAGCTGCAATCTGACGAGGGCGCTCATTTCGACCGCGAGATCAGGCTCGACGCGGCCAAGCTCCCGCCGTTGGTGACCTGGGGGACGAGCCCCGAGCAGGTCATCTCGGTGACCGGCCGCGTCCCGCGTCCGCAGGACATCGCCGACGAGAACAAGCGCCGCGCCGCCGTGGCCTCGCTCGATTACATGGGCCTCAAGGGCGGCGAGAAGATCACCGACATCGCGCTCGATCGCGTTTTCATCGGCTCGTGCACCAACGCGCGCATCGAGGATTTGCGCGTGGTTGCGCGCGTGGTCGACGGCAAGAACGTCAAGCCGAGCGTCAAGGCGATGATCGTGCCGGGCTCCGGCTTGGTGAAGGAGCAAGCCGAGGCGGAAGGACTCGACAAGATCTTCCGCAAAGCGGGCTTCGAATGGCGCGAGCCCGGCTGTTCCATGTGCCTCGCCATGAATCCCGACAAGCTCGCTCCCGGCGAGCGCTGCGCCTCGACCTCGAACCGCAATTTCGAGGGTCGCCAGGGCTACAAGGGCCGCACCCACCTGGTGTCGCCGGCGATGGCCGCCGCGGCCGCGGTCGCCGGGCATTTCGTCGACGTGCGGGAGTGGAATTAAGCGCGCACTAAGGGCCGAGATCGCGTCCCGGCCGCCACCAGCAGCGCATTCTGGGAACGATGACCGCCCCGCTCGGGCGATTTTCCGCCGCGAGCCAAGAGGTGCATTCGCGCACGTGCCCCGGGCCCGGGTACTCGTAGGTGTAAGGCACCGGGTAGGTTGTCGCGTACGGCCGGTAGGGATAGGCGGGAGTCACGCGAATTCGCGTGCGCGCGCGCGCGGGCTGCGAACGCGACGGCGCCGATATCTCGGGGCTGGGTGTCGCGTCGGATGGGAACTGCGCCAGGGACTCAGGCGCTGCAGCGAGCGCGGCCGCGCCCGCCACGACGATGATAGCTGCTGTTGCCCGTATCATCTTTGCCCTCGCCCGTTGAGGCGTCCTACGCTCGCCCATCGCCGCGCGGCCGTCAACGTCGGCGCGCCATCGCTGATGTGAGGCAGGATGGCGATGCCTTGGCCGCCCGTTGGCGCTCGCCTAAAACTAGAGCCATGGCCGATCCGCTCTTTGCCGACCCGCTCGCCTGGCGCACCGTGAAAGCTCCGTCGCTGGAGGAGCTTGAAGCGCTCGCGCAGAGGGCCTTTCACCGGCTGCCGCAGAAATTCCGCACGCTATGCGAGGGGCTCGTCATCCGGGTGGAGGATTTCCCGACCGAGGAGGTGCTGGACGAACTGGGCGCGCAGTCGGAATTCGACCTGCTCGGCCTATTCCAGGGCGTCGGCCTGCCGTTTCGCTCGGACAACGCGCCCGGACAGATGCCCAACATGGTGTGGCTCTACCGCCGACCGATCCTCGACTACTGGGCCGAGCACGACGAGGCGTTGGGCGCGATCATCACCCACGTCCTCGTGCACGAAATCGGTCACCACTTCGGCCTCTCCGACGACGACATGGCCGCGATCGAGGCGAGCGTGAGCTGAGTGGCGAGGAGCGCGCCGGGTACACGACCCTGCACTTGACAAAGCACCAGGCACGTCATCAAACAGAACGATTCACGTGTGACCGGGCAAAGCTCATGGACAAATTCACCACGCTCGAAGGCGTCGCGGCGCCGCTGAAGATGATCAACGTCGATACCGACATGATCATCCCCAAGCAGTATCTCAAGACCATCAAGCGCACCGGGCTGGGCAAGGGCCTGTTCGCGGAGAAGCGCTATCGCGACGACGGCAGCGAGAACCCTGACTTCGTGCTCAACAAGCCCGCCTATCGCAAGGCCAGGATTCTGGTCGCCGATGACAACTTCGGTTGCGGCTCCTCGCGTGAGCACGCGCCGTGGGCGCTGATGGATTTCGGCATCCGCTGCGTGATCTCGACCTCGTTCGGCGACATCTTCTACAACAACTGCTTCAAGAACGGCGTGCTCCCGATCAAGGTCAAGCCGCAGGATTTGGAGAAGCTGTTCGACGACGCCGAGCGCGGCGCCAATGCGACGCTCTCGATCGACCTGGAGAAGCAGGAGATCAGGGGCCCCGACGGCGGCGTGGTGAAGTTCGACATCGATGCGCACCGCAAGCACTGCCTGCTCAACGGCCTCGACGATATCGGGCTCACCATGGTCAAGCAGGACAAGATCGAACGATTCGAGCAGAAGTCGAAGACCGCGCGCGCATGGGCGTGAGCAAACAAGCGCGCTCGGCCATCAGCTCCAGCACCTCGGACCATCTCTAGACGCGTTCGGCCTCCAGTCTGCGCTGCTCGATCGCCTGCGCGATCGCGACCGTGCGGCGTGCCATGTCGGCATGCAAGCGTTCGACCATGCGACCGTCGAGCTGCACGACGCCCTTGTGCTCGTTCTCCGGCAGATCGAACGCCGCGATGATCTTCTTCGCCTGGGCGACGTCTTCCGCGCTCGGCGAGAAGGCGGCGTTGCACGGCCCGATCTGACTCGGATGGATGAGGGTCTTGCCGTCGAAGCCCATGTCTCGCGCCTCGCTGCACTCGCGCGCGAAACCCTCGGCGTTGCCGAGGTCGTTGTAGACGCCGTCGAGGATGTCGAGGGCGAACGCGCGCGCGGCGGCCACGCAGCTCATCAGCCACGGCAACATCGGGGCGCGGCCGGGCGTGATTTTCGCACGCGTGTCCTTGGCGAGATCGTTGGTGCCCATCACGAAAGCCGTCAGCCGGGTCTCGACGTCCTTGGCCGCGGCGGCGATGTCGCGCGCGTTGAGCATGGCGAGCGGCGTTTCCATCATCGCCCAGACGCGGATTTTTTGGTCGGCGCTGATGTCGACGAGGCGCTCGCCCACGTCCTCCAAGTGGTTGGGACTGGACACCTTCGGCACCAGCACCGCGTCGGGCTTGGCCTTGGCCACGGTGTTGAGATCGTCCAGCCACCACTCGGTGTCGAGACCGTTGATGCGCACGATGACCTCGCGCGCCCCGAAGGAGCCGGTTGTGACGACCTCGAACATCTGCTGGCGGGCGGCGGCCTTGCCCTCGGGCGCAACCGAATCCTCGAGGTCGAGAATGACGGCGTCGGCCGGTAACGTGCGCGCCTTCTCGATCGCCCGGGCGTTGGATGCCGGCATGTACAGCACGCTGCGGCGCGGACAAATGGTCATGTTGATGCCCCGCTTTGATCTGCTCTACCCTATCGATGGGATGGCTGCGATGCCACTCTCTGAAGGTGCGCAAAGTCTTGGGCGAGACGTGGCTTGCGGGTGTCGATGGTTGCCGGGCGGGCTGGATCGCCGCATTTGTGCGCCCGCAGGGCGGGGAAGTGCGCATGCGCGTCGTGCCGCGCTTTGCCGAGGTCACCGCCGCGCGCGAGGCGCCTGCGATCATCGCAGTCGATATACCCATCGGCCTGCCGGAACAGGCGGGCCGCGGCGGGCGGACCGCCGACAACGTGGCGCGCTCGCTCCTTGGCGCACGTAAGTCGTCGGTGTTTTCGGTCCCTTCACGCCGCGCCGTATTTGCAGAGGTAGGCCCTTTCGACGGTCAGCAATCGAGATATGCAGCCCATCAGCGTGCATGCGCGGTCGCCCGTGAGACTTCAGTTCCGCCAAGGGGCATCACCATTTTTGCTTTCGGCATTTTTTCCAAGATTCGCGAGGTGGACGCGGTCCTGCAGAGCGATCGGGCGCTCGACGGCCGGGTGTGTGAAGCGCATCCTGAGCTCGCATTTTGGCGCCTCAATGCAGGGTGCCCGCTGGCATCAGCGAAGAAGACTAAAGCGGGTCTTGCGTTACGTCGGCGGCTGCTGATCGAAGCGGGTCTTGCACCGGCGATGGTGAACGGCGCGCCGCCCAAGGGCGCTGGCCCCGACGACCTCCTCGACGCGCTTGTCTGTGCCGCGATCGCGGCGCGCATACACCGCGGACTGGCGCGGTCCTTTCCCGATCCGCCCGAGCGCGACGCGTGCGGTCTGCCGATGGCGATCTGGGCGTAGGCGCTTGCGTGCCCGGGGCGCTATTGCGCTGCTCAGCGCTCAGCCGCGGCGCGCGCGAGCCAGCGCTGCACGCGCGGGTCGTCGCAGATGGCGACATTGAACCGCATCCATGGCGAGCGCTCGAGGTGCGGACGAAATACGACCCCGGGCGCGAGCATGATGCCGTCGCGCGCGGCGGCCTCCGCCAGCGGCAACGCGTCCTCGACCTGCGGAAAACGCGCCCAGACGAACATCCCGGAATTGGGCTCGGCGAATAGCTCAAGCCCAGTTCCCTCGAATGCGCGCACGACATTGGCGCGGGCCGCGTCGAGCCGCTCGTGCAGCCGCGTGAGATATTTGCGGTAGTGGCCGTCGACCAGCATCATGTACATGAGGCGCTCGGTGAACTGTGAAGTCGTGATGCTGGTGAGCATCTTGATGTCCGCGAGCTCGTTGGCGATGTGCGGCGCGCAGGCGACGAACCCGACGCGCAAGCTGCCCGACAAGGTCTTGGAGAAGCTGCGCGCATAGATCACGCGGTTGAGCTGGTCGAGCGTCGCCAGCCGCGGCGTGGCCTTGACCTGCAGATCACAGAAGATGTCGTCTTCTACGACGAAGAAGCCGCAGCGCTCGGCCGCCTGCAGCACCTTGAAACCGACATGCGGGCTCATGTCGGTGCCGGTCGGATTCTGCATCACCGACTGCGTGAAATAGACTTTCGGACGGTGCGCGGCGGCGAGCTTCTCCAGCGTCGCCACGTCCGGCCCGTCCGCATTGCGCGGCACCGCCAGCATCTCCACGCCCTGCAGTCGCAGGTTTCCGAACATGTTGTAGTAGCCGGGATCGTCCACCAACGCCGCGTCGCCCGGTTTGAGCAGATAGCGGATGACGAGTTCGAGCGCCTGGCTGGTGCCCTGCGTCAGCAGGACCTGGCCGGCGTGAGCAGTGATGCCGAGCTCGGCGAGCAGCAGGACCAGATGCTCGCGCAGCGGCAGATAGCCGAACGGATTGCCGTATTCGAGCAGGTGGGTACCGTTCTTGCGTGCCAGCGCACCGAGGCTTTGTCGGATGCCGGCCTCGTCGAGCCATGAGTTGGGCAGCCAAGGCCCGCCAGCGAGAATGGTGTCCTCTCCCGCCTCCAGCAGGCGGCGGATCAGCCAGACCAACTCCTCGTTGCGCTTGTGATCGGTCGACGGGGCAGGCTGGGATGCCTCGGCACGCGCCGGCGCCGTGTAGAAGCCCGCGCCCCGGCGCGATTGCAAATAGCCCATCGCGACCAGGCGATCGTAAGCCTCGACCACCGTGAACCGGCTGACATTGTGGCTCTCGGCCAAACCGCGGATCGACGGCAGTCGCGTGCCGGGACGCAGCAGCCGGTCGTCGATCTGCCGCTTGATGCCGGTGACGATCTGGTCGGCCAGCGGACGGTCCGGGCTGAACGTCAGGGACAGCATGGCGCTTTGCTCGAGTGCATAACTGGCCTGGTCTCTGGACCAGTACAGTTATGTTGACTGACACGAGAATTGTCTATGTTTGACTTCTCAAGTGTCAGGCACTCTCCGGCGCGTGTCAAGCGAGCAGTCACAGGAGAATCAAAATGCCGCTCATTCAGGTTCGAGTGATCAAGGACGTTTTCAGCAAGGATCAGAAGCGACAGATCATCAAGAAGCTGACCGATGCCATGGTCTCGATCGAAGGCGAGAACATGCGGGGAGTGACGTGGGTGACGGTCGAGGAAGTCGAGAGCGGCGACTGGGGCATCGGCGGCAATGCCCTGACGACGAGCGACGTGCACGCGCTGGCCGCAGGCAAGGCCGCCTGACGTCCCAAATAATCTTCCCCGAAAGCGTGAGAGGCGGGCTCTAGACCCGCCTCTCTCGCGAACGCATTGTGTGTGGCGGGCCGGTCGTCACGCCGCCTTGCGCTTGGCCTCGATCAGCTTGCGGTTGATCAGGCACTCCGCGATCTGGATGGCGTTGAGCGCCGCGCCCTTGCGCAGATTGTCGGACACGCACCACAACGCGAGGCCGTTCTCCACCGTCGGATCCTCGCGAATGCGGCTGACATAGGTTGCGTCTTCGCCCGCCGCCTCGTAGGGCGTGGCGTAGCCGCCGGCCTCGCGCTTGTCGATCACGATCACGCCCGGCGCCTCGCGCAGGACATCGCGCGCTTCGTCCGCCGTGATTGGGTTCTCGAACTCGATATTCACCGCCTCCGAATGACCGACGAAGACCGGCACCCGCACGCAGGTGGCGACGACCTTGATCTTGGGATCGAGGATCTTCTTGGTCTCGGCCACCATCTTCCACTCTTCCTTGGTGAAGCCATCCTCCATGAACACGTCGATGTGGGGGATCACGTTGAAGGCCATGCGCTTGGGAAACTTCTTGGGCGTGATCTCGTCGAGCGTGTAGACCGACTTGGTCTGCGTGAACAATTCGTCCATCGCCTCCTTGCCGGCGCCCGAGACCGATTGATAGGTCGCCACCACCACGCGCGTGATCTTGGCCTTGTCGTGCAACGGCTTGAGCGCGACAACGAGCTGCGTGGTCGAGCAGTTCGGGTTGGCGATGATGCCCTTCTTGCGGAAGCCGGTAACCGCGTCGGCATTGACCTCGGGCACGATCAACGGAACGTTGGCGTCGTAGCGCCAGCACGAGGAATTGTCGATGACGACCGCGCCGGCCGCCGCGATCTTCGGCGACCATTCCTTCGACACCGCCGCGCCCGCCGACATCAGGCAGATGTCGACGTCGGAGAAGTCGTGGTGCTCGAGCGCTTTGGCCTTGAGCGTCTTGTCGCCGAAGCTGACCTCGCTGCCCTGGCTGCGCCGCGAGGCGAGCGCGATCACCTCGTCGGCGGGAAACGACCGCTCGGCGAGTATCGACAGCATTTCGCGGCCCACATTGCCCGTGGCGCCGACCACCGCGACCCTGTAACCCATTGTCAACTCCGAAAATTCTCTGCCGCCGCCCGCCGGTGCGATCGCGGAGCAAGGCTTCTAAGCGAGAAAGTAGGTAATGACAACGCCGATTGGAAGGCGGCGGAAGGGCGCGAGCAAGAGGAGCGAGGGTCGCCTCAGCTGCCGTAATTCTGCTTTAGGTAATCCGCGATGACCTTCGCGTCGGCGTCGCTGATCGGAGCTCCGAACGCCTTGATCATCTTGGTGACCTCGGCGTCCCACAAGGCCGCGTTTGGAAACGGCGAATTCATCACGACGTAATCGAGGCTGTGGCAACCGGAGCAGTTACCTTCGACCTTGTCGAGACCCGGCCCCTTCTTGAGCTCCACTGGTTTCTCCTCGGCGGCGGCGGCAAGCGCGATCGCGGCAGCCGCGAGAGCGATGATCATAGCGCGCATGGCGACCCCCTCAGGCCACGTTGAACGTGACGCTGTGAACGACGTTGTGGTGATAACCGGCCGGATTGTGGATCAGCTCGGTTGTCTGGCTTTGTCCGATCTTGTTGGTGGCCCGCGCCATCACCGTTTGTTTGCCGGGGGCCTTGGGTGCAAAATTGTAGCTGAAGGTGCGGAAGGCGAAGCGGCCGAGATCCTCGCCCAGCGTCGCGGCGAGCCAGGTCTTGCCGCCGTCGCTCGACACCTCGACCGTGTTGATGCCGTAGCCGCCGTCCCAGGCGATGCCGCCCAGGGCGACCGGTCCCATCTTCACGTTTGCGCCGTCGGCGGGGTTGGTGATCAACGAATTCACGACGATCTCGGTGATCGGCGTGTTCACTGCCGTTTCCTGCGAGGTGAAGCGTGCAACTATCGGAAACCTCCCCAATGGGATGCGATAGGCCGTATTCATCCAAAATCCGCTTTCGGGTCTCGTCACGGCCGAGATCGAAGTGAGGTGTTTCATCCAATAGACCCCGGTCCAGCCCGGCACGATGAGACGCGCCGGGAAGCCATTGAGGTGCGGCAGCGGCGCCCCATTCATTTCGTAGGCCACGAGCGTGGTGTCCTCGATCGCCTTCCAGGTCGGGATGCTCTTGATGAAGTCGGGGGTCTTGTCGGTAACGCCCGAATCGGCGCCGTCAAAGACGATTTCGATCGCCTCCTTTTTAAGGCCGACCTTGTCCAGAAGGTCTTTGAGCCGGGCGCCTTTCCAGCGCGCGCAACCCATGGCGCCGTTGCTCCACTGCACCCCGGGAACATGGGGTTGGAATAGGCCGCGCCGGTTGCCCGAGCAGAGGTTCACTGCGACCAGTTCGGCTGCCGGCAACCGTTTGAGATCGTCGAGCGTGAACTCGGCCTGGCCGTTGGCGCCCTCGCCGCCAACCACGATTTTCCAGGTTTTGACGTCAACCTCCGGGATGTTCGAGAGATGGTAGCGAACGAAAAATGCGTCATTCGGCGTGATGGCGGTACGGAAATATTCAATCGGCGTTTCGTAGTTCGGCGGCCGATAGCTGAGCTTGATCAGCGGCTTCTTGCCCGGCAACGAATCGAGCACGGCGTTGTTGCGGGCCCCCTCCGGCAGCGCCGCGGGCAGATCGATGGCAGTACCCGCTGCAAGCGCCGACCCCAGCTCGAGGCCTGACCCGGTGAGCGCAAGTCCCGCGCCCGCTGCCTTGATAAGATGCCGACGTGTGAACATGGCGTCCTCCTCCCTGGTCTTTTTTTCTCTTGGCAGGGGGTTTCACGGAATATTTTGTGCCCTGACGGCAAAATCTTAAACGATCTTCCCTGATAGTCCATAGAGGGAATTTTGACACACCCGGCGACGGAGTGGCACCCACAGGCCGTGGCGGCTGTTACCGAAGCCGAAACAAAGTTAAAGTTAGTGTATGGTCTCACGGAATCGCATGAGGGGCGTCATGAACATGAGGATTTGCGCGGCCGGGCTCTGCGTTGCGGTGATGGCGGTGACGGCCGTTGCCGTTGCCCCGGTCGATGCCGCGACGAAGAAAAAGCAGCAGGTTTACACCACCGCGCCCACCGCTCCGGTCAATCGCCCGCGTGCGCGCGTCACCGTCGCGCCGCGTTCGTTCCTCGACGCCGGGACCGAGGTTCTGCCGGGCGAGCGCAAATTCACCGACTACGCCTTCCCTGTGGGCCCGTATTCGATGCCTTTGAGCGTGGTGCAAAGCACGGGCGGGCGCGTCGGCTGGCACCAGTCACCGCTGCCGGGGCCGTTCGATCTTCCGAGCCGCTATAATCCGTACGGTTGGTAACCCCGGGGCTGCGCGCTCACCACGGCTCACGGCGATGGCTGGCGCGGAGCGTTTCTGTAGTCACTGCGCGGTGATATTGGCGGCGTGTGCGGTTTCGGTCCAATTCTTGAGATCGGTGGCAATGGTACGTTGAAAGTCCGCGGGCGTGCCGCCCGCGGGCGAGAGGCCCTGTTGGGCGAATTTGGCGATCAGATCGGGATCGCGCAGCGCCCGGTTGACCTCCGCGTTGATGCGCTCGATGACGTCCTTCGGTGTGCCGGCTGTGGTCAGCAGGCCGATCCATTGGATTGCCTCGAAGCCGGGAAAGCCTTGCTCCGCGACCGTGGGGAGATCGGGCAGCTGCGCATCGCGGCTGAGGCTTCCGCTCGCGATCGCGCGCAACGCGCCAGCCTGGATCTGCGGCAGCGAAAGCAACGTCGAGATTGCGGTAAATTGCGTGTCGCCGGCGACCATCGCGGTCATGGCGGGCGCGCCACCGCGATAGGGGATGTGCTGCAGCCTGATGTCCGCCTTACGGCTGAACAGCTCGACGACGAGATGGGTTTGAGTGGCCGCGCCGGGCGACGCGTAATTGAGCTTACCGGGATTGGCTTTGGCGAGGGTTACGAACTCTGCGAGCGAATGGGCCGGCACTTTCGGATTCACGAGGAACAACAGCGAATTCTTCGCCACCATGACGATGGGCGCGAGATCGCGCTCGGAGTCATAGGGCAGTTTCGGATTGGTGGCCGGGACCACCGTGAAGCTCGAGGCCACCATCAGCAGCGTGTAGCCGTCCGGCGGCGCTTTTGCGGTGGCGTCGGTTCCGACGATGCCGCTCGCGGCCGGTCGGTTGTCGACCATGAAGGGCTGGCCCAGCGATCGCTCCAGATAAGGTGCGACCAGTCGCGCCACGACGTCGTTGAGACCGCCCGCCGCGAACGGGACGATCAGGCGAACGGGGCGATTGGGATAAGTGTCGGCGTGAGCGCCGGCGGCGCGCAATGCGGCGAGCGCCATGACAACAAGCGCGAGGCTCCGAATGCCGAACCTCGTTGCGGCGGCTTGAGTCATTGCATGCGTCCTGCCTGCCACCATTGCGCACCGCGCTTTGCTCGGGGGCAGTCAGGCCACGAGCTTCTCCATCTCGCCGATGACCGCATCGCCCATTTGCCCCGTGGTCACGACCGTGGCGCCCTCCGACTTGATGTCGGCAGTGCGCAGCCCTTGCGCGAGCGCGGCCGCGATCGCTTGATCGATCTGGTCGGCCTCCTTGGCCATGTTGAGCGAGTAGCGCAGCGCCATGCCGTAGGAGGCGATCATGGCGATCGGGTTGGCGATGCCTTTGCCGGCGATATCGGGGGCGGAGCCGTGTACCGGCTCGTACATGGCTTTGCGCTTTTTCGTCTTGGAATCGACCTCGCCGAGCGAGGCCGACGGCAGCATGCCCAGCGAGCCGGTGAGCATGGCGGCGATGTCCGACAGCATGTCGCCGAACAGATTGTCGGTGACGATGACGTCGAATTGCTTGGGCCAGCGCACGAGCTGCATGCCGCCGGCGTCGGCGAGCTGATGCTCGAGCTTGACGTCCTTGAACTCGCGGGCGTGCACCTCCTTGACCACCTCGTGCCAGAGCACGCCCGTTTTCATCACGTTGCGCTTCTCCATCGAGGTGACCTTGTTCCGGCGTTTGCGCGCGAGCTCGAAGCCAACCCGGGCGATGCGCTCGATCTCGTAGGTGTCATAGACCTGAGTGTCGACCGCGCGCTTCTGTCCGTTGCCGAGATCGGTGATAGTCTTGGGTTCGCCGAAATAGACCCCGCCGGTCAATTCACGCAAAATGATGATGTCGAGCCCGTCCACCACCTCGCGCTTGAGGCTCGAGGATTCCGCGAGCGCGGGATAGCAGATCGCCGGGCGGATATTGGCGAACAGGCCGAGCTCCTTGCGCAGGCGAAGCAGTCCCGCCTCCGGTCGCACGTCATACGGTACGCCGTCCCAGTTCGGGCCGCCGACCGCGCCGAAGATCACGGCATCGGCCGCGTGCGCCTTGGCCATTGTGGCGTCGGTGATCGCAACCTTGTGCGCCTCGTAGCAGGAACCGCCGACGAGCGCTTCTTCGGTCTCGAAGGTGCCCAGACCGTGCGCATTCATGAAGGCGATGAGCTTTTTCACCTCGGCCATCACCTCCGGTCCGATGCCGTCGCCCGGGAGAAGAAGGAGTTTGTGGGTCGCCATTGCGCATTGCCTCGCTTGAATGCATCTCCACGCGGATTGCTAAAGGCGCGCGCACGGCTTGGCAAGCTGGAGCTCACTATTTCAGGTGTCGCATTGCTCATCGCAGGTTAGAGTCGGGCGAGCAGAGGAACGCGCATGTCACAACGGCGTCCAAAGGTCGTCATTGTCGGCGCAGGCTTCGGCGGCCTCGAAGCGGCGAAGGCGCTGAGCCATGTTGCTGTCGACGTGACCGTGATCGATCGCCAAAACCATCATTGCTTCCAGCCGTTGCTGTACCAGGTCGCGACCGCCGCACTCTCACCTGCCGAGATCGCCTGGCCGATCCGGCACATCTTACGGCAGCAGCGCAATGCGACGGTGTTGATGGCGGAGGTCAGCGGCATCGACCTGGCAGGGCGGTGCGTTCAGACCGGCGCGGATCCAATTCCCTACGACTATCTTGTGATCGCGACAGGCGCCACGCACTCCTATTTCGGTCACGACGATTGGATCGATTTCGCACCGGGGCTCAAGCGCATCGAAGACGCGACCCGCATTCGCCGAAGCATTCTGCTGGCGTTCGAGCACGCCGAGCTCGCCCACGACGATGCCGAGCGCCAGCGCCTGCTCACTTTCGTCATCGTCGGTGGGGGAGCAACCGGCGTCGAAATGGCTGGCGCCATCGCCGAGATCGCGCGCCAGACCCTGGCCAAGGACTTTCGGCGGATCGATCCGCGCAGCTCCCGCATCATCTTGCTCGAGGCGGGTCCGCGTGTTCTGCCCACTTTGCCGGAGGATCTTTCCGCGTATGCCGAGCGCACGCTCACGCGCATGGGGGTCGACGTGAGGACCTCCACGCGCGTAATCAATTGCGATCGGCGTGGCGTCGACCTCGATCGCGGACGCATCGACGCCAGCACCATCATCTGGGCCGCGGGGGTCGTTGCCTCGCCCGCCGCCCACTGGCTGGGCGCCGAGCACGATTACGCCGGCCGCGTGCTGGTGCGACCCGATCTTTCGGTCCCGAATCATCCCGAGGTGTTCGTGATCGGTGACGCGGCGGGGGTCCATGACCAAACAGGGGCAATGGTTCCGGGTGTCGCACCGGCCGCCAAGCAAATGGGCCGCTATGTCGGCCGCGTCATTGCGGCGCGCGTCGACGACACACCATCGCCTCCGCCGTTTCGTTATCGGTCGCTCGGCGATCTCGCCACCATTGGGCGGCGGGCCGCGGTAGTGAACTTCGGATATCTGCGCCTCAAGGGATTTGTCGGATGGCTATTCTGGAGCCTGGTCCACATTTATTTCCTGATCGGGGTCAAGAATCGGTTCATCGTGGCGTTCACATGGCTGTGGGACTACCTCACGTTTCATCGCGGCGCCCGGCTCATCACGGAGGTTCCGCCGCCGGGCCGGGGGTAAGTTCTTCGTTGGCGATCAAATCCCGCTGAACCAGTTGTATCCCTGATCCTCCCAGTATCCGCCGAGATATTTGTCGGTGACAGCCATCTCCACCACGTGTTTCGGATTCTTGAAGCCGAGCTTGGTCGGCATCCGCACCTTCATCGGGAAGCCGTACTTGCGCGGCAGGATCTCGCCGTCGAACTTGAAGGTCATCTGGGTCTGTGGATGCAGCGCGGTCGGCATGTCGATCGAGGTGGAATAGCCCTCGGCACAGCGAAACCAGACATATTTCGCGCGCGTATCGGCGCCGACGCGCCTGAGGAACTCGCGTAGCGGCGTGCCGGTCCATTTACCGATCGCGCTCCAACCTTCCACGCAGATAAGGCGGGTGATTTGGGTTTCCTGCGGCAGCGCGTAGAGCTCGTCGAGAGTCCACGATTTCTTGCTGTCGACCATGCCGCCGACTTCGAGCTTGTAATCCTCCTTGTCGACGTCGGGCGCGTCCTCCTCCGGGTAATAGGCGTTGAACGGGAACGGCCGCCTGACCGCGCTGTCGGGGTAGGTTGGCGCAAGCTTGTTCGGATTGAACAGCCATGCCTGCGCCCCGTCGTTGAAATAGGAAATTTTCATCAGCACGTGTTCTGCCGACGCGCTGTCGACGATGTCGCAGCCGGTGAGGAAGGCGAGCGCCCCGAGACTCGCGCCGCCGCGCAAGAACACGCGCCGCGTCGGGGCCGGCATGAGTTTCGCCGCATCCTTGACGAGGAGCTGGGGATCGACGCCCGTTGGGTTTTTTCGAATGCGCGGCATCCTCGTTGCTCCTGGACTTTGAACGTCGGCGCTATCGGCCGGTGATCATGGCGCGCAGTGACTTCGGGACGAGCAAAGCCATGATCACATGAAGGACGAAAAAGCCGACGATGGCCGCCATGGCGAAGAAGTGCACGTAGCGGGCGGCATCGTAACCGCCGAACACGGCGGTCAACTCCTGCAATTGCACCGGCTTCCATATCGCGAGGCCCGACAGCACGATGACGATGCCGGCGAGAATGACGCCGAGATAAAGTAGCTTCTGCACGGCGTTGTAGACCGAGAGATCGTCGTAGGTGAGCTTTCCGGTGAATGCCGCTCTGGTATCGGCCAAGACCTCGCTGGGGCGAATCGGAACGAGCTTGCGCCGGAAACGCCCAGTCGCGATACCAAGCACCAGATAGACGAGACCATTCACCACTAGCAGCCACATTGCCGCGAAATGCCAGAGCAGCGCGCCCGCAAGCCAGCCTCCGAGGGTGATCCCGGGAGGAAACAGGAATGCAAACAGCGGCGAGGCATTGTAGATCTGCCAGCCCGAGCCAATCATGATGATCATGGCCACAGCGTTCACCCAATGGGTGAGGCGCACCCAGAGTGGATGGATGGCGGCACCCGTCGGGGCGGCGGGCGTCAAGGCCTGTTCATGGGTGGCTCCGATCGACATGGCCCGGCTTTTGCGGTTGAGCTGCAGTTGAGCTGTAATCGAGCGACCTATAGCAAATTCGCGCGGGCCGGTGGTTTCACGTTCCCGTGCCGCCCAGGCCCGCATCCGAGGTTCCTGCAACACGCCGCATCCGAGCCAGATGAACAAAGGTTCGCCGAACACGGCTCGATCAGTCCGGCCGAAGAATGACCTGGTGGATATATGTCGAAGACCGGCGACGGCAACTTTTTCGAAGACTTTCACATCGGCCAGGTGATTAAGCATGCCGTTCCTCGCACCATCACGGTCGGAGACGTCGCGCTCTACAATGGCCTCTTCGGTCCGCGTTTTGCCGTGCAGTCCTCGGATGTCTTCGCGCGTGCGATCGGCTATCCGTGCTCGCCGGTCGATGATCTGCTCGTCTTCCACGTCGTGTTCGGCAAGACCGTACCGGACATCTCGCTCAACGCGGTTGCCAATCTCGGCTATGCCGCCTGCCGCGTTCTCGCGCCCGTCTATCCCGGAGACACTCTCGATGCAGAGTCCGAAATCATTGGGCTCAAGGAAAATTCGAGCCGTAAGACCGGCATCGTCTTCGTACGCTCGACCGGTTGCAAGCCGGACGGCAGCAAGGTGCTCGAGTACGTACGCTGGGTCATGGTGCGAAAACGCGACGAGGCGGCGCCGGCGCCTGGTGATCATGTGCCGCGCTTGCCGGAAGCAGTGCTCCCGACCACGCTCGGCGATGCCTGCCCGCGCATCGACGTCGCTGCCTACGATTTCACGCTAGCCGGCAGCCGTTATCGCTTCGGCGATTATGCCGTCGGCGAGAAGATCGACCATGTCGACGGCATAACCGTGGAAGAGGCCGAGCACCAGATTGCAACGCGACTCTATCAGAACACCGCGCGCATCCACTTCGACCAGCATTCGGCGGCGCAAGGCCGCTTCGGCCGCCGCCTGATCTACGGCGGCCACGTGATCTCGCTCGCCCGCGCGCTCTCGTTCAACGGGCTCGCCAATGCGTTTCACATTGCGGCGATCAACGGCGGGCGGCATGTATCACCGCTGTTTGCCGGCGCGACCGTGTTTGCATGGTCCGAGGTGCTAGCCAAGGCGGACGTGCCCGGCCGCGACGACGTGGGCGCGCTGCGGCTGCGCACCGTCGCAACAAAGGATCATTCCTGCGCCGACTTTCCACTCAAGTCGGGCGATGAGGACGACCCCGCGGTGCTGCTCGATCTCGACTATTGGGCGCTGATGCCGCGATGAAGTTGGAGAATTGCGCCAACGCGTTGGTGCGCTGCCACTGCCGGGGCCGGCGATAACGCCGCAGGCGAGGCGTGGGCGAACGCTCACGCAGCGGTTCGCAAGTGCTCGACGAGCTGGCGGGCGTAGGGCGGCAGCTCGTCGAGGCTGCGGATGCAGATCGTGAGCTCGCGCACCGCCCAGGGATCGGTCAGCGCCACCGGGACGATCGCCATTGTCCGCGCGACCCGCCGTGCAGTCGTCTCCGGCACGATGCCGATCCCGACATTGCACTCGACTAGGCGACATACGGCATCGAAGCTGCGCAATTGCACGCGCAGTCGCAGCGGCTGTCCGATGCGCGCCGCCTTGTCCGCAAGGAAGCGCTGCAACGCGCTCGCGCGATCGAGGCCGACGAAGTCGTGGTCCAGGACATCCGCGAAGGAAATCTTCGAACGCCTGGCGAGCGGATGGTTGCGCGCCACGACCAGCACGAATCGGTCCTTGCGGAAGGGGTAGGTTTCCAACGCGCTAGCATCGACGGTGGCAGCGACGATGCCGAGGTCGGCAACCCCCTCGGCGATCAGGCCCACGATCTCGTCGCTCAGCCGTTCCTCGAGATCGACGCTGACATTGGGATGCGTGGAAAGGAACGAGCTCAGCGCTTCAGGCAGAAATTCAGTAAGCGCGTTGGTGTTGGAGAGCACCCTGATCTGGCCGGCGAGGCCGCCGGCATAGGCGCCAAGGTCCTCGCGCAAGCGCTCGGCTTGGCGCAGGATCGCGCGCGCATGTTGCAACAGCGTGCGGCCGGCTTGGGTCGGGGTCACCCCTTGCCGTCCGCGCACGAGCAGCGCTGCGCCCAGCGCCTCTTCCATGTTGCGGATGCGCGTGCTGGCGGCAGCCAGCGCGAGATGCGCCCGCGCGGCGCCGCCCGTGATGCTCCCGGCCTCGACCACGTGGCGAAACAGGCTGAGATCGGTCAGGTCGAAGCGCATGGTTCGTTGCAGTCGGATTTGGCCGGTCGCATCCGGTTGCCTTCGAATTCGACGAAGGAAAGCTACGCGAAATACCTATTGTCCGCCAAGTGCCTGCGCATCATATTCGTCATTGACGAAAGCCAGCACCGCCGAGGACTAGCGGATTGCGGTGCGTTGCGGCTTTGGTTAGGAACGCAACGCCCGAGACGGAGAAGAGCAATGGCCGAAACCAAAGTGCCCGTTGAACGGCCACTCTCTCCCCATCTGTTCATCTACAAGCCGACACTGACGATGACGATGTCCATCGTTCATCGCATCACCGGTGCGAGTCTCTATTTCGGGACGTTGCTGGTGGCTTGGTGGCTGATCGCGGCGGCATCCAGCCCCAATGCCTATGCCGGGATCGGATCGTTCATGAGCTCGTTCATCGGCCGGCTCATCCTATTCGGCTACACCTGGGCGCTCATGCACCACATGCTGGGCGGCATTCGGCACCTGATCTGGGACACCGGGCGCGGCTTCGGCCCGCACGAGCGCGAATGGCTCACGGTGGCAAGCCTCATTGGGTCCATCAGCCTGACCATCATCATTTGGATCGTCGGTTATCTGTACATGGGAGGGCCGCGCTGATGGCTGTCGGAGATATGAGCACGCCGCTCAAGCACGTGCGTGGTCTCGGCCCGGCCAAATCCGGCACTGGACATTTCTGGCGTCAGCGCCTGACTGCGGTCGCCAACGTGCCGCTCACCATCGCTTTCGTCCTCATCGTGGTGGCGCTACTCGGGCGCAACCACGCCGCCGTGATGCAGATCCTCGGCTCGCCGCTCATTGCCGTCATCATGCTGCTGTTCATCGTGTCGGTGACAACGCATATGCGCATCGGCATGCAGGTCATCATCGAAGACTACGTGCACGACGAAGGCAGGAAGCTCATCCTTCTGATGGCGAACACGTTCTTCACCGTTGCAGTCGGGTTGGCGTCGGGCTTTGCCATCCTGATGCTCAGCTTCAAGGTGTGACGCATGGCCAGCAACGGCGGATCGAATGGCAAGGGACCGGCCCTCAACGGCCGCGCCTATCCGATCGAAGATCATAGCTACGACGTGGTCGTGGTCGGCGCCGGCGGAGCGGGCCTGCGTGCGGTGGTGGGCTGCAGCGAGGCCGGGCTGAAGACCGCTTGCATCACCAAGGTATTCCCGACCCGCTCGCACACCGTCGCGGCGCAGGGCGGCATCGCCGCTGCGCTCGGCAATATGGGCGAGGATGACTGGCGCTGGCACATGTTCGACACCGTCAAGGGTGCCGACTGGCTCGGCGATCAGGATGCGATCGAATATATGTGCCGCAGCGCGCCGGAGGCGGTCTACGAGCTGGAACATTGGGGCCTGCCGTTCTCGCGGCGAGAGGACGGCAAGATCTATCAGCGCCCGTTCGGCGGCATGACCACCCATTACGGCAAGGGTATCGCGCAGCGCACCTGTGCCGCCGCCGACCGCACCGGCCATGCGATGCTGCACACGATGTACGGCCAGGCGCTACGCCATGCTGCCGAATTCTTCATCGAGTTCTTCGCCATCGATGTGATCGTGGATGAAGAAGGCCGCTGCCGCGGCGTCGTCGCCATCAAGCTCGACGACGGCTCGATCCATCGCTTCAGCGCGCACATGACGATCCTCGCCACCGGCGGTTACGGGCGCGCCTACTTCTCCTGTACCTCGGCGCATACCTGCACCGGCGACGGCAACGCCATGGTGCTGCGGGCCGGTCTGCCGTTGCAGGACATGGAATTCGTGCAATTCCATCCCACCGGTATTTATGGCGCAGGCTGCCTGATCACCGAGGGCGCGCGCGGAGAGGGGGCCTACCTCGTCAATTCGGAAGGCGAGCGCTTCATGGAGCGCTATGCGCCCTCGGCCAAGGATCTCGCCTCGCGCGACGTCGTCTCACGCGCGATGACTATCGAGATCCGCGAGGGCCGCGGGGTCGGCAAACACAAGGACCACATCTATCTGCACCTCGACCATCTCGATCCGGCGGTGCTGCACGAGCGGCTGCCCGGCATTTCCGAATCGGCGCGCATTTTCGCCGGGGTCGACGTCACAACCGATCCGATCCCGATCGTACCGACGGTGCATTACAATATGGGCGGCATCGCCACCAACTATCACGGCGAAGCGCTGACCAAGAAGAACGGCAACGACGACTTCGTGGTGCCCGGTTTGATGTCGCTCGGGGAAGCGGCGTGCGTGTCCGTCCACGGCGCAAATCGCCTGGGCTCGAACTCGCTGATCGACTTGGTGGTGTTCGGCCGCGCGGCGGCCATGCGCTGTGCCGAAGTTCTGCATCCCGGGGACAGCCACTCGGATCTGCCGAAGGATTCGGCCGACCGCGCGCTCGCGCGCCTCGACAAGTTCCGCCACGCCTCGGGCCAGACGCCGACGGCGCAGTTGCGCCTGAAGATGCAGAAGGTGATGCAGAACAATTGCGCGGTGTTTCGCACCGCCGAGGTTCTCGATGAAGGTCATAAGCTCATTCACGAGATTTACGGCGGCGTCACCGACATCAGGCTCACGGATCGTTCGCTGATCTGGAACTCGGACCTGATCGAGACGCTCGAATTCGACAACTTGATCGCGCAGGCCGTCGTCACCATGGACTCGGCGAAGAACCGCACCGAGAGCCGCGGAGCGCACGCGCGCGAGGACTTCCCCGAACGCGACGACAAGAACTGGATGAAGCACACGCTCGCCTGGCTCGATGCCGACGGCAAGGTCACGATCGACTACCGGCCGGTGCACGCCTACACGCTCACGAACGAGGTGTCGTACATCGAGCCCAGGCCGCGCGTGTATTAGAGGAGCTAGCGAGACATCAGATGGTTCAACTCACGCTGCCGAAAAACTCCAAGGTCACCGACGGCAAGACCTGGGCGTATCCCAGCGGTGCCGATCACGTGCGCGAGTATCGCATCTACCGCTGGAATCCGGACGACGGCAAAAACCCGCGCATGGATACCTATTACGTCGATTGTGACGATTGCGGGCCGATGGTTCTCGACGCGCTCATTTGGATCAAGAACAACGTCGACCCGACGCTGACCTTCCGCCGCTCCTGCCGCGAGGGCGTGTGCGGGTCCTGCTCCATGAATATCGACGCCACCAATACGCTCGCCTGCACCAAGGCGATGGCTGACATCAAGGGCGCAGTGAAGATCTATCCGTTGCCGCACATGCCGGTGGTGAAGGACTTGGTCCCCGATCTCACCAACTTCTATGCCCAGCACGCCGCGATCGAGCCGTGGCTGCAGACCACCTCGCCGACGCCGCAGAAGGAGTGGAAGCAGAGCCACGAGGACCGTCAGAAGCTCGACGGCCTCTACGAATGCATCCTGTGCGCGTGCTGCTCGACCGCCTGCCCGAGCTATTGGTGGAACAGCGAGCGTTTCCTCGGGCCCGCTGCGCTGCTTCAGGCCGACCGCTGGCTCAAGGACAGTCGGGATGAGGCGACCGGACAGCGCCTCGACAATCTCGAGGATCCGTTCCGCCTCTACCGCTGCCACACCATCATGAACTGCGCCAAGGCCTGCCCGAAGAGCCTCAACCCCGCCAAGGCCATCGCCGAGATCAAGCGGATGATGGTCGAGCGGCAAATGTGACCCGCGATCCGATTGGGTCTATCGCCACGCTCCGCAACGTGTACCGATAGCCGCGTTCGCCGGAGACATTGATGCCCAAGCCGATTCGCCGGGTGGTGACCGGGCACGACGCCGCTGGCCGGTCCGTGTTCATCATGGATGGGGCGGCGCCGCATGTTTACCAGCGCAGTCCGGGCAGCGCGGTGGTGACCGAACTGTGGGAGACGCGCATGATGCCCGCCGAGAACGGCGGCAGTGCCGAAGCGACCGACCATGCATTTCGGCTCGCGCCGCCCAAGAATGGGACGGTCTTCCGAGTCATCGAATATCCGCCGGACCGGCAGCGCCTCGCCGCGCTCGAGCGGGAGCGCGCCAGCGCCGACGACGGTTCCGGTCACAGCGCCGCATTCGATCGCGGCTCACCGCGCCATCCCGGTTTTCACAAGACCAACTCGGTGGATTACGCCATCGTGCTCTCGGGCGAGATCTACGCGCTGATGGATGCGGGCGAGGTTCTGCTTGAGGCCGGCGACGTCTTGGTCCAGCGCGGAACCAATCATGCCTGGAGCAACCGCAGCGATGATTCGGCCTATGTCGCCTTCGTGCTGGTCGATGCTGCGCCGGTCTAGCCCACAACATTACGCCGACAGGGTATGATGGGCCATCTAGCGCTCTCTTAAACGCAGGAGGAAACGCCATCATGGCTTTGAGTGCAGACGTTCGCCGCGTGGTCACCACTATCGACAGCAAGGACAAGGCCGTGGCGTTGCTGGACGGCGCCAATCCGCACAAGAAGGTGCGGCCGCAGGCGCAGACCGTGTCGCGGCTGTTGTGGGTCACGGATCAGACCCCGGCCGACCTTTCCGGCAGTGCCGACCGGGCCGCGATCGACATCGGCATCATGCCTCCGCGCGGCGGCACGGTCTTTCGCATCGTCGATTTTCCGCCGGAAACGCCCGAAACGAGAAAGCTCGATCCGCACACCATGCACCAAAGCCTGGGCGACGGCGCACCCAAACGTGGATTGCCGCCTCGCCATCCAGCCATGCACCGCACTCGCACGGTGGATTATGCCATCGTCATGGCCGGCGAGATCGACATGCTGCTCGACGATTCGGAGATTCACTTGAAGGCGGGAGACGTCTTGGTGCAGCAGGGCACCAATCACGCCTGGGTCAATCGCGGCACCGAGCCCTGCCGCATCGCCTTCGTCCTGGTCGATGCGAAGGAGCCTTGAGCACCGGCTGCTTTGCGGCCCATAATCGGGCGAACCGCGCCGCGCACGACGCCGCGGCATTGATGGGGCGACCGGGATGGAACGTGCTGGCGCCGAGGTCAAGGTTCATCCGCCGACACTTGCCTTAAGACCGCTATCCCCGGCTCTGGGCGTTGAGATGATTGGCGTCGATCTGAGCGAGGAGATCGACGATTATACCTTCGCGCAAATCCGAGACGCCTGGCACAGGAACCTCGTCATCCTCCTCCGCGGTCAGGAGCTGAGGGAGGAGGACCAAGTTCGCTTCGCGGAAAAATTCGGTCCACCGGCGGTGATCCACACCAAACAATTCGTGCGCAATCATCCAGCGGTGATGCTGATCTCGAACATCCGCGACGACGGCAAGCCGATTGGCGCTTTGCCCGACGGCGAGATGCATTTCCATACCGACCAGTGCCATCAGGAGCGCCCGGCAATGGCCTCGATGCTCTATGCTCTCGAGGTGCCGAGCACGGGCGGCAATACGCTGTTCGCCAACGGCTACGCGGCCTATGAGACCCTCCCGGATGGAATGAAACGGCGCATCGAGGGTCGCAAGGCACTCAATGCCTACGACTACGACAGCGCGGCCATGAAGCGCGGCACGCGGCTCGCGGAGGGAGTGCCGTCCTACGTGCATCCCGTGGTCCGCACCCATCCGGCGACCGGCCGCAAGGCGCTCTACGTCAACCGCCTGATGACGGTTCGGATCGAAGGGCTGCCCGAGCCGGAGAGCAACGAGCTGCTCGCTACGTTGTTCGACCACCAGGAGCGACGCGAATTCGTCTACGAGCACGTCTGGCGTCCCGGCGACCTGCTGATGTGGGACAACCGTTGCACGCTGCATGCACGAACCGATTTCAGCCCAAACGAGCGGCGTCTGATGCGTCGCGTGACCATCCTCGGCGAAAAGCCGATGTGATCCTTCGTGCTCGCTGACATCATATCGTCTCCCGCGAACACAGGGGGCCGCAATGGTCTGCCTTTGCGACAATGGGTGTCGCGACGCGGCGACCCCTCGCGCGCGCGAGATACTGACTCGGATGCAGCGTCGGAGAATTCGCAGTGATCGGCCGCAAAGATGATCCCGCCTTCCTTTATTTTCCCACCAACTACCGCTGGTCCATGGGCCTGCTCATTTGCCTGAGCGCTGCGCCCTGGACCGGTGTCGAGATCGACGAGGTCAATCGCGTTGGACGCGCGCTCGAAAATCACGTCGGCGACGACGCCGCCTGGTTCGAGGAATGGACCCGCATGGGCGACAAGATCGCGGCGCGCGGCCGCGACGAGGAGCGCAGGGGGCACAGGCTCACCGCGGCATCCTGCTTCATGCGCGCGACGCGCTATTACCAGACCGGGGAGCGTTTCATTCAGCCGCGCTCTGAGCGCAGCATGGCCGTCTACGCCACGTCGGTGGAAATCTTCAAGGACGCCGCCGCCATCATCCGCCATCCGCGCATCGAATCGGTCGAGGTGCCCTACGACGGCACCAGTCTCCCGGCGCTACTCGTGCATCCCGAGCCCAGTGCCGCCGGATCGAAACCGGCGCCCTGCATGGTGTTCTTCGACGGCTTCGACGTCACCAAGGAGCTGCAATACGGCTACGGCGTCCCCGACCTCGCCGCGCGCGGCATCGGATGCCTCATCGTCGACGGCCCCGGCAACGGCGAGAGCGTGCGCTTCCGCAACCTGCCGCTCATCGCCGAAACCGAGCGCTATGCCACCGCCGCCTACGAGTATCTCGCCGGCCGTCGCGAGTTCGATCCTCGCCGCATTGGGGTGATGGCGCTGAGCCTCGGCGGTTACTACGCGCCGCGCGCCGCCGCGCTCGAGCCGCGCTTCGCTTGCTGCGTCGCCTGGGGGGCGCAATGGGACTATCACGCCATCTGGGCGAAGCGGCTCGACGAACTTGCCTCCGGCAAGGTGCTCTCCCTGTCGGTGCCGCCGGAGCATCTCCAGTGGGTGCTCGGGGTATCGAGCCAGGCGGCGGCGCTCAAGAAGCTCGAAGCTTTCCGGCTCGACGGCATCGTGCAGAAGATGACGTGTCCGTTCCTGCTTCTGCATGGCGCGGGCGATGAGCAAATTCCGCTGGCGCTCGCAGAAAAATGCTTCGCCGCGGTCGGCTCGAAAGAGAAAACCTTCAAGGTCTTCGAGCGCGAGGAAGGCGGTTTCCACCACTGCCAGGTCGACAACGTCACGATCGCCGTGCATTACATGTGGGACTGGATCGAAGACGTGCTCAAGCCTGGAGGCTGATCCGGCCTGTCCGTGATATGCGGAAATTTTGCAATGGCGACATCTCCGATCTATCTCACCGAAGCGGACGTGGGCCGGCTGGTCACCGTCAAAGACGCCATTGCGACGCTCGAAGCATTGTTCGCCACCTGGGGGCAGCCCTCCACCAGCAACCTACCGCGGCAGCGCGCGCGACTGGCGGGCGGCGCCTTCAACCTGATGGGCGCCGCCTATGGTGCGAACGGGGTCCACGGCCTCAAGGCCTATGCCGGAGTGAAGGGCGCGCAATTTCACACGCTGCTCTACTCCTCGTTCGACGGCAAGCTCAAGGCGATCATCGAGGCCGATCTGCTCGGGCAGATTCGCACCGGCGCAGCGAGCGGAGTTGCGACCAAGCTCTTGGCAAATGCGGATGCGCATACGCTGGCCGTCATCGGCACCGGCAAACAATCGCGCACGCAAGTCGCCGCCGTGTGTGCAGTCAGGCCGATCACACAGGTCAAAGTCTTCTCCCGCACGGCCGAGCACCGCGAGGCCTACGCGCGTTCGCTGGAAAAAGAACTCGGCGTGCAGGTGCTGGCGGCATCCTCGGTGCAGGCCTGCGTGGCGGAGGCCGACGTGGTGGTGACCATCACCAATTCGGCCGCGCCCGTCTGCCGGTCGGAATGGCTCGCCGAAGGCGCGCACGTCAACGTGGCCGGCGCCAATTCCCACGACCGTCGCGAGGTCGATGCGGAGACGGTCTTGCGCGCCGCCGTCAAAGCCACGGATCACCTTGAACAGGCCAAGGTGGAAGCGGGCGAGTTTCGCGAGCTGGTTGTAGCCGGCAAGCTCGCGTGGTCGGCGATCCGCGAGCTCGGTGAGTTTGTCACCGGCAAGGCCGCCGGGCGGACATCGCGATCCGACCTGACGCTGTTCAAGTCGCTCGGCATCGCGCTCGAGGATGTGGCCTTTGCCGAACTCGTGTATCAGCGCGCGATCGCCGCCGGGGTCGGGCGGCCGATCCCGATTTGAATCGACGACGGTGCTGGCGATTGCGGGAGAGCCGATCGCCCGCAATGTATGCGGCGCTACCGCGCGATCGCCTGTCGCAAAATTTTCCGCGCCGGCTCCGAGCCGTCGAGCTGACGCAACGTGCGGCGTTTGATCTTCCAGCCCTGCGGCGTGCGCACGAGCTCCCAGCGGTTCGCCGTCATGCGATGGACTCGGAAGCCCTTGGAGCTGCCGTGGTTCGGGACGTCGACCGGATCGCCTTGGGTCTGTGGCACCAGGATTTGCAGATAGGACGTGACGGTCGCGGCGTCGCCCTCGATCTCGACATGCGGCAAGGAGGTGAAATGCGCAAGCCCACGCTCGATCGCCGCTTGGTGGTCGAGGCTGAGCACCTGATTGGCGATGCTCTCGCGCCCACGCGGGCTGGAGAGATTCTCGCCCCGGTCGAACACTCCGTCTTCCACCCAACTCGCTGCGATATGGTCGTTGCCCGCGGTATCGGCGCTGGGCGGGTGGCTGGCGATTAGGTTGTAGATCTCGAGCCGGTCTTCGATGGCGCGGATTCGGTCTTCGAGGCTGCGATTGACGCTCATGTTTTACTCCCACACATCGGTTCCGTAACCTGCGAATGGCGCTACCGCCATTCGCTATTGTCATCGCTTGTGCGATCGCTGCGGGTCCGATGGAGATTTCACCGCCGCGGGATGACTTCGCCGATCGCGCCCGCGTCGTGGGCGGAGAAGAACAACCGGCCATCGGGAATCGCGACGATGGCACGTGCTCCGCAGCCGTCGAGCGGAATCGCATATTCACCGATCAGTTTGCCGTCCGGCGCCATGCGCCCGATCTTGTTGGAAAAATTCTCGGTGAACCAGAGCTCACCATCCGGCGCCACGGCGACGCCGCGTAGCGAAGCGTCCGGGGTCTTCACCGGCCATTCGGTGACGCGGCCTTGCGCGTCGATGCGCCCGAGTGCGTTGGCCTTGGTCTCGACGAACCAGATGTGGCCGTCGGGATGCGCGGCCATGGCGCGCGGCTCGCTATTCGGCGTCGGGATTTTGTATTCACTGACATGACCGTCCACGCTGATCCGGCCGATCTGGGCGGCTTGGTATTCGCTGAACCAGAGTTCGCCGTCGCGCACCACCAACGAAAGCGGGCGGCAGCCGGGCGTAAGACCGTTCGAAAATTCAGTCACCGCGCCGCCGGGCGTGATGCGGCCGATGCGACTGACATGGGCTTCGGAGAACCACACGTTTCCGTCCGGACCCGCGACGATGCCGTCCGGCCCGGCGCCGGCCGTCGGAACGGGAAATTCGGTGAGCGCGCCTGACGTGGTGATCCGCCCGATCCTGTTGCCGGCGTTCTCGCAGAACCATAGTGCTCCATCGGCCGCGGGGGTGATCCCGATCGGTCGGCTATTCGGCGTCAGCGTATCGAATTCGATGAAACTGCCATTGCCGGGATTCATTCTGCCGATTTTGGACGTCCCGCTTTCGCAGAACCAGAGGTGCTGGTCCGGACCGAATACGATGATATATGGCTTGCTCTGCGGCGTCGGAATTGGATGCAAAACGATCGCAACGTCAGCCATCGACTAACATCCTTGTGTTGCCGAAGAGGAGAGTGAAGGGGTTGTGCGCTCGCCGCAGATTCGCCCGACCGCGGACCTTCCACCGACAAACGCACCTTACCCAATGCGACCGCCGCGCGCTGGCACCTGCGCGATCAAATGGAAATGCCGAACAGCCGTGCCGCGTTGGCACCTAGAATCGCGTCCTGCTCCTTCTTCCCGATTTTCTTGGCGCGGCGGACATATTCGACCGGCCGCTTCTCTGCAAACGGATAGTCGGAAGCCAGCATCACGTGGCTCGATGGGACCTTGGTTACCAGGAATTCCAGCATGTCCGGATTGAACAGCACGGTGTCGTAGAAGAAGCGCGGCAGGTAGCTGCTAAAATCGCCCTTGAGATGCGGGGAACGACCATAACGATAATCGTTGTCGTGCCGCCCGGTGTAGAAGGGCAGATATCCGCCACCGTGGGCGACCATGATTTTCAGCTTGGGAAACTGGTCCATGATCCCCTCATAGATCAGCGACGACAGTGCGTAGGCCTCTTCCAGGGGCTGCCCGACCGTGATCATCAGTCGATTGCGAAGCATGCGTTTATCGGTATTTCCCGCGGGGTGGACGAAGATCACCGCGCCGAGCTCTTCCGCCTTGGCCCAGAACGGCCGCAGCCGCTCGTCGCCCAACTCGACCCCGTTTACATGGGAGGAAATGATGGCGCCGCGCAGATCGAGATCCCGCACGCAGCGTTCGAGTTCGGCCGCCGAGAGCGCCGCGTCGTGCAGCGGCAGCGAGGCGAGCCCCACCAGCCGGTCCGGGTGGTCCGCCACCGCTTCGGCGACGCGATCGTTGCCGAAACGGTCCATCTTGAGCGCTTCCTGCGGCTCCATCTCATAGGTGCATTGCTGCATGATGCTCGGGCTGATGACCTGAATGTCTACACCGGTTGCATTCATCTCCTGGAGCCGCAGCGGCACGTCGGTCATGCGCTTGAACAGCGGCTCGGGCACGCCGCCCGGTCCCGCTACGGCGCGCGCGTATTGCGAATGTTCGTAGGTCAGCTTCATCACTTCCGGTACAAGGACGTGGGCGTGCACATCGATGACGGTGGGCCTTGGAGTTGGACCCCGCGATCTCGCCGGTTTGGCCGCTGCGCGTGTGGACTTGGTCGGTTTGGAACGGGCGGATCGCTCGGCTGCGCGCCTAGGCCGCTTGCGCCGCTTGACTGAAGTCGCCATGGTCGAATCGTCCTCCGGTGCGTGCGGGCGAGCGGACCTCATCGCGGCGGGATGATCGGCACCAGCAGGAACGAGTCCTTGTCGCCGCCGGAATAAATCGTGTTCTCCCCGATATTGTAGTCGGCGTGGTAATGCGTATACGGCGCGCTGCCGATGCCGTCGCGCGGCTGGATGTCGAGGCGGAGGCGGTGGCCTTTTCTGAACACCATCGAGGTCGGCCAAACCTCCACCTGCACCTCGACGACCTCATTCGGTTTGAGCCACTGGCGCCGCAGGTGCTTGTGATAGGGCCGATAAGGAAGCGACAATTCGGGATCAAGCTCGCGATGTGAAACCCGCAGCCAGCCCTTTGCCACCGGCACCGGCTGCCCTTGTTGCCCGATCTCCAGCACGTCATTGCCGTCGGGGTCGATGTTGCGCACCGTGAGGAGCAAATCCATGTCCTCGGTCGTGCTCGACACCCAGAGCTGAGCGGCGAGCGGACCGGTGATTTCGGTGTCCTGCTCGAGCGGCGGCGTGACAAACGAAAGTCCGCCTCCGCCGCCGGCGGCAAGCGAGGTCGAGGACGCCGAGGCGTGGCCGGCATGCGACGCGCCGCTCGCGGCATAGCTCCGCCGGGCGAGCACGGAAGGCTTGGCCTTCGCCAGCGTGCCGGCGATGCCGTCGCCCTCGGCGTCCGGCTTGGACAGGTCGAGGTAGAGCTTGGTCCACTGCGTGCGCGCGAGCGGCCACTCGTTCTCGTGGCGGAAATGGTATGCGCCGTGACCGGTACGGATCGCGAGCTTCACCGGCGGTTCCTGCATCACGCCGTTGTCGATGTCCTTGAGCCAGTGGTCGAAGAAACGAAGTTGGTCGCGCCGCCCGTCCTCGCTGTAGAAGGGGTGATAATGCGTGCCGCAATGGATGCGTAGCTTCTTGTGCTTCGAGGCGGCGCGCATGTAGGCCTCGGTGGCGCCGCGCAGGTGCAGCCCCATGCCGGACCAGTTGCCGACCGCCCACATGGGAAGATCGATCTTGTCCCATTGCGCCTGCTGGCTCTTGAATACCCCGCTGTCGAGGCTGTTGCGCATGAAGCGCCACAGCACGTTGTCCTGAAACGTGTCCGGATTGTTGCGGTAGGCGCGACCGAGCAGGTGATGCGCCATGTGGGTCGTGAACCAGCCGACGATGAAGCCCGAGCCGAAAATGCCGCCATGATAGAGAATGTCGCGGTACTGATCGGCCGCACCTTCCCACGGCACGATGCACGTGAGCGACGGCGGCTTGAGGTTTGCGACCCACCACTGGGTGCGGGCGAAGAACGAGATGCCGACGGTGGCGACGCGGCCGTTGCTCCAGGGCTGATGGCCGGCCCACTCGATCGCATCGTAGAAGTCGATCGCCTCCTGCGGTGAATAGAGCGCGGATTGCCCGGGTGACTTGCCGGAGCCGCGCTCGTCGACGCGCACACAACAATAGCCGCGCGGCACCCACCATTCCGGGTTCACGGTCTCCCAGTTCATGTGGGGATTGGGCTTCTCTTCCAGATCGGCCGGCGGGATCCAGAGCTTGTCCTTCTGGTAGATGCCCATGTTGATCAGTACGGGAAAATGCCCGTCACCATCCGGCCGAAAGACGTCAGCCTTGAGCTTGGCGCCATCCCGCATCGGGATGTCGACGTCCTTCTCGATCTTCATCTTGTATCGGGGTTCGGACGCTTTGGTCTCTTCGCGGGTCGCGACCTGCTCTTGCACGGTACCTCCCAACGATCTCGCTTGCGCGTCCAACGCTATCAGAGAGCGAAGCTTGCGGCTATGCAGGCGGAGGCCGGACACATCACGCCGAGCCCCACACCTCGCGCGCGGTCTCGACCACGAGGCGGAGCTTGGCGAGTTCGCCCTCCTCGTCCATGGTGTTGCCGCCGATGCCGCTGGAAAATCCGCATTGCGGGCTCAGGGCGAGCTGCTCCAGCGGGGCGTGCTTGCTCGCCTCGTCGATGCGATGCTTGAGCTCGTCCTTCGATTCGAGCTTGGCGCTCTTGGTCGTGACCAGACCGAGGACGGCCGCCTTGCCCCTGGGCAGAAAACGCAGCGGTTCAAAGCCGCCGGCGCGCGCGCTGTCATATTCGAGAAAATAGCCATCCATGTTGATTTCGTTGAAGATGAGCTCGGCGATCGGCTCGTAGCCGCCGTCCGCCACCCACGCGCCGGCGAAATTGCCGCGGCATAGATGCATGCACACCGTCATGTCCCGCGGCCGATCCTTGATCGCGGCATTGAGGAGCTTGGCGTAGGTCCGCGGCAGCGTGGTCGGATCCTCGCCGATATTGGCGACTTGCTTGCGCAACTCCGCATCGCACAGATAGGCGAGATTGACCTCGTCGATCTGCAAATAGCGGCAACCGGCCGCGGCGAGATCGCGGATTTCCTCGCGGTAGACATGGGCAAGATCATCGTAGAAGGCGTCGATGTCGGGATAGGCCTCGGCATCGATCGCGCCGCGTCCGCCCCGGAAATGCATCACGGTTGGCGAAGGGAGCGTGATCTTCGGCGTCGCCCGCGCGACGGATGCGAGAAATTTGAAATCGTCGACGAAGATTCCCTTGCCGTTGGGCCGCGCGAGCTTGCCGGTTACTTGCATGGTTGGCGGGCTGTGCAGGCGGTCGCCTTCGGCCGAATGAAAGCGTACCGTGAGCTTGGACGGGATCATTCGCACGTTCCGAAATTTCAGCATGAAATCTCGGTGCCAGGAGTGGCGGTTGTATTCGCCGTCGGTGACGAGCTTGAGCCCGAGCTCCTCCTGCAGTCGTACCACCTCACGGATTGCGGCATGCTGGATACGCTTGAGCTCGGCATCGGAGATCTCTTTTTTCTCCGCCTTCTCGCGCGCGTCGATGAGAGCGGCGGGCCGGATGAGGCTGCCGACATGCTCGGCGCGGAAAGGAGGCTTGGTGCGTTCCATTGGCGTGGGTCTCCAGTGCAGCGGCCAAGCGACGGCGTCTTGCCGGACGATAGCACACGCGGTCGCGCTCTCATGTAGACTGCGGCGCCGACCTGCGCGTGAAGGACTTGAGGCGAAGGGCCGAGCCAACCGGCGGGCGTCTCACTCGACTAAGCGCGCGCCCGGGGCATAAGAGGCCCCGCTTGCGTCCGTCCCGGCGCTCGACGAAACAACCGACGGAGAACGAAATGAAGGCTGCCGTTGCGACTGAAAACGGGCTCGCGCTGCGCGACATACCGCAACCGCGACCGAAGCCCAACGAGGTGCTGGTGAAGGTGCGAGCTGCCGCGCTCAATCGCGCCGATCTCGCCACCTCGCGCGGCCTCCCCCACGGCAGCCACGGTGGGATCGGCGCGGCGGTCGGCCTCGAATGGGCGGGCGAGGTGGTTGAAACCGGTGCCGAGGTGAAGGGCTACAAGCCGGGCGACCGTGTCATGTGCTCGGGCACCGGCGGCTATGCCGAATACGCCGTCAGCGACTGGGGCCGCGTCAACCCGATGCCGAACGGCATGAGCTTCGAACAGGCGGCGACACTGCCGGTCTCGCTGATCACGCTGCACAACGCCCTCGTCACCGCCGGCCGCCTGCGGCCGGGCGAGAGCGTGATGATCCAGGGCGCGAGCTCGGGCGTCGGCCTCATGGGCTTGCAGATCGCCAAGCTCATGGGCGCGAAAATGGTGGTCGGCTCGTCGACCAACGACGCGCGCCGGGCGCGTCTGAAGGAGTTCGGCGCCGACCTCGCCGTCGATACCCGCGATCCGGCGTGGCCTGATACGGTGCTGACCGCGACCGACGGCAAGGGTGTCAATCTCGTCGTCGATATGCTGTCAGGGCCGGTGGTTGCGCAGACCATGAGGGCGACGGCGCTTCTTGGCCGCATCGTCAATGTGGGCCGCCTCGCCGGCATGAAGGCCGAATTCGACTTCGACCTCCATGCCCTGCGTCGCATCGACTATATCGGCGTGACTTTCCGGACCCGCACGCTCGAGGAAGTGCGTGAGATTGGCCGCCGCATGCGCGCCGATCTGTGGGCGGCGGTGACCGCGGGCAAGCTCAGACTGCCGATCGACCGCCGCTTTCCGCTCGACGAGGCCGCGGCGGCGCAGGCGCACATGCGCGAGAACAAGCATTTCGGAAAGATTGCGCTGACGATGTGAGTCGCCCAAACCCGGCGTGCTGCTTCGCGTGCAGCTGCGGCTCGGCGCTCGGAGCACGAATCCATGTCGGCATTGCAACAGCGGGGTCTGCGGATGAGGACTGCAATTCCACATCTGCTCGCGCTTTGCGCTCTCCTCGGTACTTGTGCGCCGCAGGCAAAGGCCGACGTCATCGCCGACTTCTACAAAGGAAGGACGGTAACGGTCGTGGTGAGCTCGAGCGCAGGCGGCGGCTACGACACGCTGGCGCGCGCGCTCGCGCGCTATATGGGCAGGCACATGCCGGGCCATCCTATTTTCGTCGTCCGCAACATGCCTGGCGCCGGTGGAATGACCGCCACCAATTTTCTCTACAACAACGCCGACAAGGACGGCAGCGTGATTGGGCTCGTTCAGAACAACACGCCGTTCGAACCGCTGTTCGGCACCAAGGAAGCGCGCTACGACCCCGTCAAGTTCAACTGGCTGGGCTCGCCGAGTTCGGAGACCGCCATGGTACTCATCTGGCACGCGGTACCGGTGAATTCGGTCGCGGAACTCAAGGCACGCGAGGTCGCGGTCGGCGTCTCCGGCGCCAACTCGACGCCCGCCTTCTTCACTCGACTGTTGAACGCGACGCTGGGAACGAAAATGAAACCCGTCAACGGCTATCCCGGGCAGAATGACGTGCTGCTCGCCATGGAACGGGGCGAGCTCGACGGCCATCCCAGCGCTTTTTTCAGCTCGCTGCGCTCAACTCGGCCCGCATGGCTGCGCGACAAGACCGCGAAGGCCATCGTGCAATATGGGCCGGAAAAGCTCGCCGAGCTCCCCGACGTGCCATTCGCTCCCGATCTCGTCGCAAGCGACGACGACAAGCTGCTGATGCAGGCGGCGGTTGCGCCGCTCACACTCGGCCGGCCGTTCCTCGCGCCGCCCGGCGTTCCGGTCGAGCGCCTGGCCGCGTTGCGCGAGGCGTTCGCGGCCACCATGGCGGACCCGGACTTTCTAGCGGAGGGGGAAAAGCTGGGGCTTGGGCTCAACGCGCCCCGCGCCGGCGCACAGATCCAGGAGGTGATGGAGCGCGCCTACCAGAGCCCGCCGCGCGTCATTGATCGATTGCGGCAACTGAACGTTCCGTAGATGCATTCGCAATTGGGGTTGATGTTTGATCCTTCAGCTGCAGCCGATCGCGATGTTCTCAACCTCAAATTGTCGGCTGGTTCGGCAAAATATTGCGCCCTCGGCATGTTGTGTTGAACATGGGTGAAATTTTCTCCAAGCTATCGATGAAGGACTTTCCGCGCGAAGGCCTGTACCATCGCTGGGAGGGAGGGTTTGCATGATCAAGACCAAAGGCATTTTGCACGTGACGATTCCGGTCAGCGATCCCGCCCGCAGTCGCGCCTTCTACACCGACATTCTCGGCCTCGAATTCGTGGCCCAAGTGCCGAAGGAAAATCCTCATTTCGTGTTCCTCAAATCCGGCGCCGACTATGTCATCCTCGGCCGCGACACCAGCCGCGCGCGGTTTTCCGACATCATCCACCACGCCTTCATGGTCGACGGCGACGCCTACGATGCGACGGTGGCCGAGCTCAAAGCCAAAGGCGTGGACGTCTTCCGCGAGGACCAACGCGACGAAGGCGTGTTCACCGGCCGCAGCGCCTATTTCCACGATCCAGACAACAATGCGCTCGAAGTCATTCATCTCACCAATAGGGCGAAAGGCTGAGATGGTGCGTAAACTCGAGCTCACCCTCGCCTGCGGCGATTACGAGATTGTGCGCGCCTTGAAGGAAGGCATCGTGCGCCCGGAAGGGATCGAGCTCACGGTGCTGACCGATATGGCTCCGTCACCGCGGCACTGGCGGTTCCTGCGCGGCCGCGAATTCGATCTCGCCGAGGTGTCGGGCTCGGGTTACGTGGCGGCGCGGGATCAAGATCTTCCATTCCGCGCGATTCCGGTTTTTCCCCACCGCCGCTTCCGTCATGGCTTCATCTTCATCAATACGTCGAAGGCCATCAGCGAGCCGACCGACCTGATCGGCCGCAAAGTCGGCACCAAGGGCTATCTGTTCACCGCTGGCCTGTGGATGCGCGGCATCCTCGAGCACGATTACGGCGTGCCGCACAAATCGATCGAGTGGCTCAGCGAGCTCGATGAGGACGTCGATTTCACGCCGCCGCCCGGCCTCAAGATCACGCAGGTGCCGCACGATGAATCGCTCGAGGACATGCTGGTCGAGGGCGAAATCGACGCGCTGCTCTCGCCCGACCTGATCAGGCCGCTGACCTGCGGGGATAAGCGAGTGGGGCGGCTGTTTGCGAATTACAAGGAGGAGGAGATCGCCTTCTACGGCAGGACGGGAATTTTCCCGATCATGCACGTCGTCGCCATCAAGCAGGAGATCGTCGAGCGGCATCCATGGGTGGCGATCAACTTGTACAAGGCTTTCAACGAGTCCAAGTCGCTCGCCATGAAGCGAATGGAGAATCCGCGCATCGTGCCGCTCGCCTGGTACCGCGAGGCATGGGAGGAGCAGGAGCGCATCCTCGGCAAGGACCCCTGGGAATACGGACTGACGGAACGCAACGTTAAGAATTTCGAGCGGCTCGTGACCTATTCGCACGAGCAGGGCGTGATCAAGCGGCGACCCCCGCTCGACGAGTTGTTCCTCAATGTCTCTGAAGGGCGCAAGCGCGACGAATTCAGGATTTAGTGGCGAGTTATCGCCTGAACGCGCTTAGGCTTCGTCGCGAGCGATAGATGCTTCCTCAGCGCTTGCGGATACGAAACACCAGCACGTCGCCCTCGCGCGCGCTCGACTCGAGCCGATCGCCGGTCTGGTTGAGCAAGTTGGGGATGTCGATGGCCGTGAGCGGATCCGTGCATTCGGCGATGAGCATGTCGCCGGCTTTCAGCCCGGTCAGGGCTTTGCGTGCGCGCAGCGCCGGCAAGGGACATTTGAGTCCGCGCAAATTGAGCGTCCGCTCTGCCATGCTATTTTAGGCCCATTTCATCGGAACTTCTAGAAATCATGTTGCCAAATTGGCCTTCTATGTTGCCAATTCGGGACGGCCCCCCATATATTTAAGAGGTGAGAGGAGAGATTTGACCATGGCAATTCGAAAACGGAAGTGGACAACTCGCACGGGTGAAGTTCGAGAGAATTGGATTTTTGATTATAGGGACCAGCACGGCGACCGGCATATCCGGACGTTCGCTCGCCGGAAGGATGCGGAAGATTATCAGGCAACCGTCAAAGTGGACATACAGAAGGGCGTTCACACCGCGCCCAGCAAGAGCGTCACCGTTGCGGAGGCGGCCGCCGACTGGCTGAAGTTCTCAGAGGGCGAGGGCCTCGAACGCGCAACGCTGGCGCTCTATCGCACGCATGTCGCGCACATCGTGGCGCGCATCGGAAACCAGAAACTCGCGAGCCTCACGAAGCCGAGCGTCAACAAGTTTCGCGATGAACTGGTCG
>WNFD01000213.1_pt1 | contig 92814 bp, 80 predicted proteins | sample 5400491 | NCBI WGS metagenome assembly WNFD01 (sample SAMN13153343, study PRJNA577476) | soil metagenome | isolation source: 120 cm saprolite under Douglas fir tree site 2 hole 2 replicate 2 | place: USA:California | collected 2015-04-18 | reverse complement strand
AGGCGACGTTCGTGACGTGGCTGGTCATCGTGCTTGCGGTGGAGTTGAGGAACGCCACCGGCTGCTTGTCGACCTGGATGTGGAGCCTGATGCCGCCCGTAGTATCAGGAGGACTGTTGCTGACCGGCGCTGCTCCGAAGGCTTCCCTGACGCTCTGGACCCCGACGGTCGCCACGCTCTGCGTCTGGCTCAGGGCCAGAGGGTCTGGCTTGTGAAGGTCCATCCAGCCAACCTCGACGAAGAGGTCCTTGTGGTAGGGATCAGCGCATTCGTTCGTGAGCGTCGTGCCGTCGCCGTTGATGTTGACCTGCGCGCACAGCGTGAAGTCCTTCGTGCCGTCGCCGTCGAAGTCAATGCCACCGGTACCCGTGCTGCCACCTGCGTTCTGCTCCCAGCAGTCGGGGAGCCCGTCACCGTCCGAGTCGACGACGACACCATCGAGGCCAAAACACGACGCCAAGGGAAATTGACCTGGTGATGTCGGGCTCCCTGTCGAAAGGCCCGGAGCAAGCGGTGAATAGGACACCCCGTTCAGGGCGGGGGGGGGAGGGATAAGGACGACGGAGTTCGAAGGCAACCCGCAGGTGAAAGCCGGGAACTCGACGGCAGCTACCCCGTTGCCGTTGGCTCCGCGCCGGGACCACACCGCATCCCTGTAGAGGTCTCGCCCGAGCGGATTGATCGCAGTCTTCTGGGAATCCCTCTGGAACGTGACCGGGTCGCACGCGAGATCGCCGAGTCCTGGGTCCGCGTTACCCAGCGAGGTCAATCCCAAGAATCCCGGAGCAGTGCTCCCAGGGACAGGCAGCGAGATGGAGGAGTAGAGTCCCAGGTTAGCTCCGGTGTTCTTGTCGAGGCGCTGGATGACGAGCGTGTTGTTTACGAGTCCGGCGCACGACATGAGCACGACACCACCCGAGATTGCCAAGCCATTTGCGTCGCATGAAAGGCTAGTGGTGAAGGTTGCGTCCGGGCTTACGGCGCCTTCCTTGAAGCGCGCCACACTGCCGATCAGCTTCCCGGCGACGGGGACACCCTGGTAGATCGTGTCGTTTTCGGCGTCCCAGGCGAGGCCTCCGCAGCTGCCGAGCGCGGGGGTTGAGAGCTTCGTCGCCGTGCCGTCGGCCACGCTGTTAGTCTGGCTGTAATCGACGCTGTAGAGACTGCCGTCAGCCCCGCAGCCCAGAAGGTCGCCCTTGTCCGGCCGATGAACGAGATGGGCCCAGCCGTTGCTTGGCGCGGCCGTGACCCCGCCGATCGTGGTGGAGAGCTGCTTGACTACAGTACCGGCGGCGACGTTAGTCCCGCTCACGCTGAATGGAATCGGGTTGATGAAGTTCAACCGGCTGCGGGTGGTGGCGCTTCCGCCGTTGTCGAGGCAGCTCACGACCAGCACGATCGGGTACAGGACGGGATCGACCCCGGCCAGCTTCGAGCCCCGTACGAGGGCCAGCGATGTGCCGCCCTGCGAACCGCAGGTGGGGTTCACAAGCGCCGGTGAGTTCGCGATGCCCGGGGCGGTCGAGACGAGCGTGGGAACGATCTCAGCCAGCTTGCCTCCGACCTGGAACTGGCCGTTGTTCACCCACGCCGCGCGGACGGGTGAGGGAAAGGCGCCCGAGATCACTGCTAGCAGGAACCCGACCGCGACCCCGATGCTCGGAATTCGTGTGGTGGTGCTCATCCCGTGTCTCCCGCCTTCGGTTAGAGGAGAAGTCGGCCTGCGATTGGGCTCGAGCACCGTGTGCTCGGCGTAGCAAGCATCGCGTTGGTGAACCGCGCCGATCGCCGTGGTGAGTCTAGGCAGTTCACTTGCGGTCGCGTCTCACCTCCAGCCAGTTCGATCCCCGATCAAGCGACGCCATACCGTACAGGTCGCCACGTAAAAAAAGCGTCAAAGGAGCGTGAAGAATCTCGATATCCTCTTGATTCGTGTGAAGGGGCCTGATAGATTTCGCCCCGCGGTCCAATGGACTTCCTTGTGTTCGCTTCAGACGGTTCACCTCGACGGGAGCGTATTGCGTCGGAATGTTAAACCTTTCGACACTCCGTTTCCGGAATTCGGGAAAGTAGAATGGCGCGTCTCACACTTAGGCTTTTTGGAGCGTTTCAGGCCCGGTTCGGTGAGCAAGATCTGACGTTTCCAACGCGGAAGGCTCAGGCCCTGCTCGCTTACCTCGCCGTACGACCTGAACATGACAGCATGCGAAACAAACTGGCAGCGACGTTCTGGGGCAGCGCAGGGAAGGAGCAAGCCCGACAAAGCCTGCGTCAAAGCCTGAGCGCTCTCAGACGTGTCGTCTCCCCCTCTGAGCCCAGAGTCTTGATGGTCGAGGGCGATCGGGTGGCTCTCGATCAGTCATCTATAGATGTCGACGTCGTCGAGTTTGAGCGGCTGGCTTCTCGGGACGCGCCGAGGGCTCTCGAACAGGCCGCTGCCCTGTATGTTGGGGATCTGTTGGATGGTCTTGACGTCAACGAGGAGCTCTTCGAGGAGTGGCTTCGTGGTGAACGGGCACGCCTTAGGGAGACAGCCGTCGACGTCCTGACCCGGCTCGTGCCGCATCAGGCCAAATCGGGAACGCCGGAGTCGGCCATCCAGACGGCCGTCCGGCTCTTGGCGCTCGACCCGCTGCGGGAGGAGACTCACCGGACGCTGATGCGTCTATATGCTCGGCAGGGGCGCCTCGGGGACGCGCTGCGTCAGTACCAGGCATGCGTGAGCGCCCTGCATGGGGAGCTTGGGGTAGAGCCAGCCGAAGAGACGCGGCGCGTTTATCGTGAGATCGTTCCCCGCCGCCGGCCCGTTGTCTCGACGCGCCGAGGCAGGGCTCAGTCGGGGGCGGGACCACATGAACCTGGCGCAAGACTCCTCGGCCCCACTAATCATCCGCCGTTGATCAACCGACAGAAGGAGCTCGCCGCGTTGCGCGAAGCGCTCGGCGGAGCATTGAACCGACGCGGAGGGACCACGGTGATCCTGGGGGAGGCGGGCATCGGCAAGACTCGGCTGGCCGAAGAGCTCGTTCGTGAGATGCAACGGCGCGGCGGCCGTGTGCTGAACGGGCACGCGTACGAGACTGAACGGACCTTACCCTTCGCCCCCTGGGTCGATATCCTGCGAGCCGGACTGCGGCTCTACGACGAGGAGGTCGCGCCGTGGCCGAATCCGGTCTGGCAGGGCGAGCTCGCCAAGCTCTTGCCGGAGCTCGGGGAGCCGCGCAGCGCCGCGGTGGGCGGGAACCCTTTGCGGGTCTTCGAAGCGGTGGCGCACTTCCTGCGGGATCTTGTCTCCTCCCGACCGCTGCTCCTCGTCCTCGAGAATTTACAGTGGGCCGACGAGACGAGCCTTCGGCTCTTCACCTTTCTGGTGCGACGGATCGACGCGTGGCCGCTCCTGATGGTTGGAATCGTCCGGAAGGAAGAGCTAAGGGAGTCAACCGTGCTCCGTCGGTTGCTCCAGGAGTCGGATGGACGGTCCTCTCTCCGGCAACTCTCCCTCGGTGCACTGTCGCGAGCCGACACGGCAGCCCTAGTCCGCGCGCTGGCGGGCCGGGACATCGACGCGCCTGCGGCGGTTCGACTCGCCAACCAGGTGTGGCTCATGAGCGAGGGCAATCCGTTCATGGTGGTGGAGAGCATGCGGGCGCTTGAGACCGGGGAGATCGCGCCGGTGCACGGCCGCCTGCCGCTGCCCCAACGGGTTCGGGAAGTCATCTCGGGACGACTGGAACGGCTGAGCTCACGGGCGCGCCAGATCGTGGCCGCCGCCGCGATCATCGGTCGCGAGTTCGACTACGCGCTGCTCGAGCGTGCCGCGGCGCTGGGGGAGTTGCAGACCACCGCCGGCGTCGAGGAGCTCGTGCGGAAACGTATGATCCACGGGATCGGCGACCGCTTCGATTTCAGTCACGACACAATCCGGGAAGTTGCGTTCACCCAGGTCTCGTCGCACCGCCGTAAGGCGCTGCATCGTCGGGTGGCGACCGCCATGGAGCAGCTCTACGCCGATGACGTGGAGCACCACACCGCGGCGCTCGCCAACCACTTCTCTGAAGGCGAGGTGTGGGACAAAGCGCTCGAGTACCTCTCCCGAGCCGCGATGCAAGCGGTCGCTCGTTCGGCCAACTGGGAAGCCGTCGTCCTCTTCGATCGAGCGCTCGAGACCCTCGGGTACCTTCCGAAGGTCCAGCGCACGCTCGAGCACGGCATTGATCTGCGTATCGCGCTCGAGCATTCATTGCTCCTCGTCGGGGAGCCCGCCCGAGCGCTCGAGCATCTCCTCGAGGCGGAACGGGTCGCCGAGGCCGTCGATGACCAGTGGCGGCTCGGATGGGTGTCGAACTACTTGAGTGAGTATTTCAGGACGGTCAGCGAACACGATCGCGCGCTCGTAGTAGGGCAGCGGGCGCTGGAAATCGGGACCGCTCTGGGGGACGTCATCCTGCAAGTGGAGACCCGGCTCCGCCTTGGCCAGGTCTGTCATGCGCGAGGAGATTACCGCGAGGCTGCGGATCTTCTTGGGATGAACCTGGTCGCTCCGATGGCACCGATGCCGTACCGCAAAGACGAAAGCCTGCTCGCAACGATCAGCAGTCAGCGCGCTAAGACCGGACTCCTGTCGGTGCTCTCGCGCGTCTGGCTGGTCTGGTGCCTTGCCGAGTTGGGCGAGTTCGCCACGGGGCTTTGCGATGGGCAAGTGCGGCTGGCCGAGTCCTCCTCACCCAGGGATCCCTTCCAGCTGATGCTGGCATACCTTGCCGCCGGCCGGCTTCACCTCCGGAGAGGCGACATCGAGCGGGCCCTCGAGTTTCTCGAGAAGTGCCGCGAGGCCCAGCGTCTCGGCAATTTCGAGGTCTGGTCCGCGTCGATCTCGTCGACCGTTGGCTATGCTTATCTGCTCGGTGGTCGTCTCGACGAGGCGGTGGCGCTCTTGACCGAAGCGGTTGAGCAGGGCAACTCGACGAAGTCGATGTTCGGCCACTCCCTGCGACTGGCGTACCTGGGAGAAGCCGTCTTGCTCATGGGGCGCACTGAAGAGGCGCTCCATCACGCACGGTGCGCCCTCGAGGTTTCCCGAATCCAGAAGGAGCGGGGACATGAGGCGTATGCCCTCCGGCTCCTTGCCGAGATCGGGGCGCATCAGGAGCCCCTCGACGCCGAGGCCGCGGCGTCAGCTTACCGCCTCGCGCTCGCCCTGACAGCGGGGCTGGGCATGCGTCCGCTGATGGCCCAGTGTCACCTCGGTCTCGGCCGGCTAGGCCTCCAAGCCGGCCAGGAGCAGTTCGCCGAGGCGCATTTGACCGCGGCGAGCGCGATGTTCCGCGAGATGGGGATGTCCTACTGGTTGGAGAAGGCGGAGGCAGCCGTCAGCCGCTAGATTCTCCCGATTTCCGTGGAAGACAGACTACCCAGATGGTACCGTTCGTGGCGGATGATCACGCACGTGTTGTTCATCGCGCTCCTGTCCGTCCTCGCACTCTCCGCCGATCGCAGAGCCCTGGCCGAAACGGGCGACGATCTCTCCGAGCTCAGGAAGGAAGTGGAGGCTCTCAAACAAGGCCAACTTCAGCTTCAACGAGAGCTGCAAGAGATCAACGCGTTGCTCCGTCGACGCCCGGCTGCGGTTGTCGACGTCCCGAACGTCGTGCTCACGATCGATGGCTATCCCTCGAAGGGGAGTCAGAGCGCCAAGCTGATCCCTTCCAGCAGACGTCGCCGCAAATCGACCGCGAGTACGTCAACACCGGTCGGGTCAGACACGTCGTTCGCGACTTCCCCATCGAAGCGATCCACAAGGACGCCCTCAAGGCGGCGGAGGCCGCCCACTGCGCCGGCGATCAGGGCCAGTACTGGCAAATGAATGATCGGCTCTTCAACAGCCAGAACGCACTCGCACCGGACCATCTCTCCGCCTACGCCGGCGCTCTGGGCCTCGACGTCAAGACCTTCCAACAGTGTCTCGACAGCAACAAATACTCGGCGAGAATCCGGCAGGATCTGGTGGAAGCGCAGAAGGTCGGCGTACAGGCCACGCCGAGCTTCTTCTTGGGAATGCCCGAGCCCGGCGGGTCGAGCGTGAGAGTCGTCAAGATGATCGCAGGAGCGCACCCCTACACGGTGTTCAAGGAGGCCATCGACAGTCTGCTGTCCAGCGAGAAGCCCGGAGCGCCGCCGGGGCGGTAGCCAGTAGCGCGTCTGAAACCGCTGGCGCAGGCGGCCGGTGTCCCAGTCACCTCAGGGCCGCCGGTAGATCTCTCCGCCGCCCTTCCTGAACTCCTCGGCCTTTTCCCTGAGCCCCTGCGCGATCGCGGCCGTCTCCTCCGCGATGCCGTGCTTGGCGGCGTAGTCGCGGACGTCCTGGGTGATCTTCATCGAGCAGAAGTGCGGCCCGCACATCGAGCAGAAGTGGGCGATCTTCGCGCCCTCGGCCGGCAGCGTCTCGTCGTGGAACTCGCGCGCGGTCTCGGGATCGAGCGAGAGGTTGAACTGGTCCTCCCAGCGGAACTCGAAGCGGGCCCGGGAGAGCGCGTCGTCCCAGTCGCGCGCGCCGGGATGGCCCTTGGCGAGGTCGGCCGCGTGGGCGGCGATCTTGTACGCGATGACGCCGTCCTTCACGTCCTTCTTGTTTGGCAGGCCGAGGTGCTCCTTCGGCGTCACGTAGCAAAGCATGGCGGTGCCGAACCAGCCGATCATCGCCGCGCCGATCGCCGAGGTGATGTGATCGTAGCCCGGCGCCACGTCGGTCGTCAGCGGACCGAGCGTGTAGAAGGGCGCCTCGTGGCACACCGCGAGCTGACGGTCCATGTTCTCCTTGATGAGGTGCATCGGCACATGGCCTGGCCCCTCGATCATCACCTGCACGTCCTGCTCCCAGGCGATCTTCGTCAGCTCGCCGAGCGTGTCGAGCTCGGCGAATTGCGCTTCGTCGTTGGCGTCGGCGTTGGAGCCGGGACGGAGGCCGTCGCCCAGCGAGAAGGCGACGTCGTACGCCGCCATGATCTCGCAGATCTCGCGGAATCGGGTGTAGAGGAAGCTCTCCTGGTGGTGCGAGAGGCACCACTTGGCCATGATCGACCCGCCGCGCGAGACGATTCCCGTCACGCGCTTGGCCGTGAGCGGAATGTAGGGGAGCCGCACCCCGGCGTGGATCGTGAAGTAATCCACGCCCTGCTCCGCTTGCTCGATGAGGGTGTCGCGATAGACGTCCCAGGTCAGCTCCTCGGCCTTGCCGCCGACCTTCTCCAGCGCCTGGTAGATCGGCACCGTGCCGATGGGCACCGGCGAGTTTCGGAGAATCCACTCGCGGGTCTCGTGGATGTTCTTGCCGGTCGAAAGGTCCATGACGGTGTCGGCGCCCCAGCGCGTCGCCCACGTCATCTTGTCGACCTCCTCCTCGATCGAGGAGGCGACGGCCGAGTTGCCGATGTTGGCGTTGATCTTCACGAGGAACTTCCGGCCGATGATCATCGGCTCCGTCTCGGGGTGGTTGATGTTCGACGGAATGATCGCGCGGCCCCGCGCGACCTCATCGCGGACGATCTCGGGCGCCATGCCCTCGCGCAGCGCGATGAACTCCATCTCGGGGGTGATCTCGCCGCGGCGGGCGTAGTGCATCTGGCTGACGCACCGGCCGGGACTCGCGCGCAGCGGCCGCCGCACGCTTGCGAACCTGACGCCGCCGAGCGCGGGATTCTCCTCGCGGCTCCGGCGGTACGCGGAGGACGGGCCGGGCAACTCCTGGACGTCACCTCGGCCGAGGATCCAGGCAAGCCTGAGCGGCGGCAGGCCCCGCTTCAGGTCGAGGTCGGCGTTGGGATCGGTGTAGGGACCGCTCGTGTCGTAGAGGCGGAGCGGCGGATTGCCGCCCGAGAGCGCAATCTCCCGCATCGGCACGCGGACGTCGGGACGAGACCCCTCGAGGTACACCTTCTGAGAAGTCGGACGCGACTCTGGCATAGGAGGCCTCCCTTCGCTGGCATTAACCAGGTCAGGTTCATGCGGTCGGCGGCGGTGAGCCGCCCTCTCAGCCCGGTTCCCCGAGCTCCCGCGGTGATCGAACCAGCACTCGGCCGTAGGCTACGCCGGATCGGACCGGCATTCAAGCGAAACGCTTCGCGGGTGACTTCACTGAGCGACTTCAGCCTGCGCGAGGGATGGTAGTGAGAACCGGCGCGGCGTTCCGCGAGACGGCGCGCCTACGGGAGGAGGTCGGCCACGACGACGCGAGCGGCCGGAGCGGCAAGCGGGCTGACAACGGCGTCAGGCCCGAGCGCCTGGATCGAGCGATAGCCCCACCGACGGCGCGCGGCATCGAGCAGCGCGGGCTCTCGATGGACCTCGAGTGCCCGGTCGAGGAGGTTGACGATCCAGTACTCGGGGACGCCGGCTCGCGCAAAGGCGCGGCACTTGCGAGTCCGATCGAGCCGCAGGCTGGCCAGGGCGACCTCGACCACCAGCGCGGGGCTGGTGGGATGCGCGTCGCGGTAGTCGCGAGGCGAGCCTCGGACCACGCTGACGTCCGGCTCCGGCTCCGACCGGGGATCGAGCGCGATCGGTCCCTGAGTGCGCACGTCCCACCGAGTCCCGAAAGCCATCCGCAGGGCGTCCTCGACGAGGCGGATGGCCGTCATGTGGGCACTGCTCTGGGGCTCCTTCACCAGCATGAGGCCGTCGAGCAACTCGAGCCTCTCGTCGGGGCGGAAGAAGCCGCGCTCGACGAGCTGTTCGTACTCCCACCGACTCCAGCGCCGCATGCGGATCGAGCGCGCGCGCATCATCAGGGTCAGAGTAGGACGTTGTCGTCGCCTGCGTCAACGTCCACGAGGGGATACTGATCGAACCCGCCGTGCTATCATCGGCGGCACCCGGAGGCGCCATGAAGATCTGCTTTTTCCACCTCATGCCCTACAGGTTCCTGCCGGACGACTTCGAGCAGCGCTACCGGTCGGTCTGGGTGGACGTCCCGCACCATCTCCACGATCCTGAGAAGACCCGCGGCCTCTATCACGAGTTCCTCGACGAGCTGGAGTTCGCCGAGGCGCAGGGCTTCGACGGACTCTGCGTGAACGAGCACCACAACAACGCGTATGGGCTCATGCCCTCGCCGAACCTCATGGCGGCGGCGCTGACGCGCCGGACGTCGCAGGCGGCGATCGTCGTCCTCGGCAACAGCCTCGCCGCGTACAACCCGCCGCTCCGCGTGGCCGAGGAGTTCGCGATGCTCGACCTGCTCTCGGGCGGCCGGCTCGTCGCGGGCTTCCCGGTCGGCACGTCGATGGACATGAACTTCGCCTACGGCATCAATCCGGCCACGCTGCGCGACCGGTACTACGAGGCGCACGATCTGGTCATGCAGGCCTGGACGCGGCCCGAGGTCTTCTCCTTCAACGGCAAGTACACCCAGGTCCGCTACGCGAACATCTGGCCTCAGCCGCTGCAGAAGCCGCATCCGCCCGTGTGGATTCCCGGCGGCGGCAGCGTCGAGACGTGGGAGTGGACGGCGAAGCTCGACTACGTCTACTGCTACCTCTCGTACTTCGGCTACAAGCGCGGCAAGGCCACGATGGACGGCTTCTGGGAAGCAAGTGCCCGGGTGGGCGCCGACGACAACCCGTTCCGGGCGGGTTTCCTCCAGCTCGTGTGCGTGTCTGAGACGGACGCCCAGGCCGAGCGCGAGTACTTCCCGCACGTGCACTACTTCTACCAGAAGTGCCTGAACGTCTGGGAAGGCTTCTCGGAGGCGCCGGGCTACCGCACCGTGAAGACGGTGCAGAGCGGGACGAGAGCGCAGGTCGGGGCCGCGGCACGTCGCGTCCGCCAGTCGCTCGATTGGGGCCAGTACGTGGACCAGGGCTACGTCATCGCCGGCAGCCCCGCCACGGTCCGGCAGCAGCTCACCGAGTGCATCAAGACCCTGCGGGTCGGCCACCTGATGGTGCTGCTCCAGATCGGCAGCATGCCGAAGGAACTGGCGCAGAAGAACACGGAGCTGTTCGCGAAGGAGGTCATGCCGCACGTCCGTGACCTCTGGCCCGGCTACAAAGACCGCTGGTGGCCCTCGGGCGCCCGGAACGGGTCGGCGTGAGCGCGCCCGGGCCCGCCGGAGCGGCGTGATGCCGGACGATCGCACCGTCGAGATCCGCGGGGGCGCGGTGACCTTCCGCGTGCTCACCGCCGGTCGCGGGGCCCCACTCGTCTACTTCCACTCGTACCACGAGCGAAGCGCCTGGTCGCCGTTCCTCGATCTCCTCGCCCGGACGTTCACCGTCTACGCGCCGTCTCATCCCGGGGTGTCGGGCTCGACCGGCATCGAGACGCTCGACGATCTCCTCGACCTCACGCTCGCCTACGACGAGCTCTTGCAGGCACTCGGGCTCGAGCGGGCGCACCTGGTGGGCCACGCGTTCGGCGGCATGATGGCGGCCGAGATCGCCGCGGTCTTTCCGGCCCGCGCGGGGAGCCTCACGCTCATCTCGCCCCTCGGCCTCTGGCGCGACGACGCGCCGTCCGCCGACGTCCTGATCCTGCCTTCCGACGAGCTGGCGCCGGCCCTCTGGCACGACCCGGCCTCCGGCGTCGCCCGCCGGTGGGCGACGCTTCCGGGGAGCGACCAGGAGAGCCTCGCGGCCGAGGTCGAGTCGATCCAGCGGCGGTCCTCGATGGCGAAGTTCGCGTGGCCCATCCCCGACAAGGGTCTGAAGAAGCGCCTGCATCGGATCGGGGCGCCGACCCTCCTCTTGTGGGGCGACGCCGATCGCGCGAATCCGCTCGTCTACGCCGACGAGTGGCAGCGGCGCGTCAAGGGCGCCGCGCTGCGCCTCCTGCCCGGGGGCCACATGGTCCTGCACGAGACGCCGGAGTCGGCAGCGCGGGCGATCGTGGAGTTCATCGGCGCGTGAGCCTTCTCGGCGGCAGCGCGTTCGTCACGGGCGGCGGCTCGGGCATCGGGCGCGCCATCGCCCAGGCGCTCGCGGCCCAGGGCGCGACGGTCGCGATCTTCGATCTCCTCCCGGAAGGCGGCAAGGACGCCGTCGCCGCGATCGCGTCGAAGGGCGGGCGCGCGACGTTCGTGCCGGGCGACGTGAGCCGTTGGGACGACGTGGACCGAGCCGTCGCGGCGGCCGTGCGCGAGCTCGGCCCCCTCGGGATCATGGTCAACGCGGCGGGGATCCTCGACGGCTACGAGTCCGCCGAGGGCATGACGCCGGCGCTCTGGGAGCGCGTCATCGGCATCAACCTCACCGGGAGCTTCTACGGCAGCAAGCGCGCGCTGGCCGAGATGCTCCCGCGTGGGCGCGGGCGTATCATCAACATCGCCTCGGTCGCCGGGCTCGTCGGCTCTGGAGGCGGCACCGCGTACACCGCGTCCAAGCACGGCGTCGTCGGCTTGACGCGGCAGCTGGCGATCACGTACGCCGCGCGCGGCGTCACCGTGAACGCGATCTGCCCCGGCGCAATCCAAACGGGCCTGCGCGCGAACTCGACGCGGATCCTCGGCGCCGACGCGCCCGAGATGCGGGGCGTCGGAGGGGACGAGGCGGCCGTGCGCGCGATCACGCCGGCGGGCCGGCGCGGCACGCTCGACGAGATCGCGGCGGCCGCGTGCTACCTCGCGAGTGACGAAGCGGACTACGTCACGGGCCACACGCTCGTGATCGACGGAGGATGGACAGCGCGATGATCAAGCGATTCCACGTGCTCTACGTCGGCCAGGTCGACCTGGAGAACATCGGCTTGCAGGGCACGCCGGCCAACGCCCGGCGCTACAGCAACGAGCGGCTGAGCGAGCCCTTCTTCGCCGCGCGCGACGTCGCCCAGCTGATGGACGACCTCGGCTACTACGCGCTGTGGACGGCCGAGCACCACTTCCAGCGCGAGGGCTACGAGTGCTTCCCGAACCTCGTCCAGCTCTCGCTCTGGCTCGCCACCCAGACGCGGCGCCTCAAGCTCGGCTGCGCCTTCAACGTGGTCCCGATGTGGCACCCCATCCGCCTCGCCGAAGACTACGCGATGGCGGACATCGTCACCGACGGTCGCGTGATCATGGGCGTGGGGCGCGGGTATCACTCGCGCGAGGTGGAGACGTTCGGGGCGCCGGTCATCGATCAGGCGGCGAACCGGGAGCTGTTCGAGGAGCAGATCGACCTCCTGCTCCGGTGCTTCAACGCGGAGTCGTTCAGCCACCACGGCAAGCGCTACGACTGTCCGCCGCCCGTGGAGTACCGCGGCTATCAGCTCACCGACATCACCTGCGTCCCGCGGCCGAGGCACCTGCCCGTCGAGATCTGGATGCCGATCGCGAGCAGCAAGTCCATCGACTACATGGCCAGCAAGAACTTCAAGGCCATGGTGACCCTCAACGGCGAGAAGATCCTCGACGACGTGGTGAAGGCGTATCGCGACGCCTGCGTGAAGCACGGCCGTCCCAAGCAACTCGGCGAGGACATGATCTGGGGCGCCGGGCTCTACCTCGCCGATACGCCGGAAGAGGCCAAGCGTCGCGTCGAGCCGTCGCACGACGAGCGCTACAAGTGGTTCGCGCCCTTCGGCTTCGTGCGCTACGCCGACGAGCACGGGCGTACGTGGGGCACGCCGGGCGCGCCCGCGCGCGTGCCCTCGCTCGCCGACGGCATCCAGCAGAAGGCGTGGTTCTGCGGCCCGCCGGCGCACGTGATCGAGGGCATCAAGTCCGTCGCGGCGAAGTATCCCGGGCTCGAGGACTTCATGATCCACTGGGCGGAGGGCCTCTCGGCGAAGGAGTTCAAGGAGCAGCTCCGCTGGTTCGCCCGCGACGTGATGCCCGCGTTCCAGACACACTGAGCGGTTTGCGTCCGGCCGCCCCGGAGCCCCCATACCCCTACTGGGTATCGTTTTCCTCGGCGGCACGCCCCAAGGTGTGGTGTTTTTTCTTTTTGCTCCCCTCGTACGTGTGGTAGGAATACCCCCGAGGCAGTCAGGAGCGAGACACCACCACGAGGTAAGGAGGGGTCATGGCGAAGGGGAAGAAGGCGTTCGGAGGGTACTCGATCACCTTCAAGGGTTGCAAGGACTCGGCCGAGTCCATCTTCGGCGGCTCGCCGATCGGGCCGTCCGAGATGACGAAGAAGATCTGGGCCTACGTGAAGCGGAAGAAGCTGGCCGGCAAGAAGTAGGGCGAGGCCGACTCTTCACGCCGTCACGGGCGGCTCGCGTCGGGCGAGCCGCCTTCTTTTTTCCCTCGGCGAGATCTCAGCGAGGGAGCAGGTCGAGCGTGGGAACGACCACGTCGGGGCGCACGCCGAGCTCCTCCTCGGGCGCGCTCGTGCGGTTGCACCAGGCGACCCGATAGCCGAACGCCTTCGCCCCGGCGACGTCCCAGCCGTTCGAGGACACGAAGAGAAGCTCGCCCGCCGGAATTCCCAGCGTTGCGGGGCCGAGCGCGTACACGAGCGGCGAAGGCTTGTAGGTTTTCACCGTGTCGACGGAGATGACGTGCTCGAGATGCGGGGCGAGCCCGCTCGAGGCGACCGCGGCCGCCAGCATTCTCGGCGCACCGTTCGAGAGCACCGCGCGCGGCCGGCCGGCGAGGCGTTCGAGGGCGGCTTTCACTTCGGGGAAGCAGGCGAGCGAGAGGTACGCCTCCATCAGGCGCCGCACCTGCGCCTCCGTCGCGGTGAGGCCGAGCCGGCGGATGGTGTGGCGGAGCGCCGACTCGGTCACGGCCCAGAAGTCGGCGTAGACACCCATGAGCGCCCTCAACCACGTGTACTCCAGCTGCTTCTGCCGCCAGGTGGCCGACAGCGTCGCCGGATCGTCCGTGATCGCGCGGCCGGCTTCGACGACCGAGTGAACGTCGAAGAGCGTGCCGTACGCGTCGAAGACGTAGCCGTGGATCGGGCTCACTGCGTGAGGGTCGTGCGCCGCGTGCGGGCCGGCCGCTTCGGCGGGCGGGGCTCGGGGGGGCTATCCAGCCCGGCTTCGACGAAGCCGAACTTCAGGAGCTTCTTCGCGTCGAGGAACGAAGCCGTCCGGGTGCGCGAGCCGAGGACGACCATGACGAATTGCTGCCCGTCGCGCCACGCCGACACGGCGAGGTTGTAGCCGGCCTCGTGCGTGAATCCGGTCTTGAGCGCCTGCACGCCCAGGGGGTCGTTGAACAGCGGAATGTGGCGCGCGTACACGCGGCCCCGGTAGACGAACGTCTGCCCGCCCAGCATCGGCCGCGACGCGGGGTGGTCCCGGAGCAGGCGGGCGATCAACTGGGCGAGGTCGCGGGCGTTACTCCGCTGGGCCGGATCGGGAAGCCCGTGCGGGTTCGCGAACCGCGTGGAGTGGAGCTCGAGCTCCTGCGCCTTCGCGTTCATCCTGCCGACAAAGCTAAATTCGTCTCCGGCGAGTCGCTCGGCGAGCGCCGTCGCCGCGTCGTTCGCCGAGGCGATCGCCACGCCTTCCAGGAGCACGTGGAGCGGGACGGACTCGCCCGCGCGGAGGCCCATCCGGGCCCGCGGTGTCAACGCGGCGTACCGGCTGACCGGGACCAGCTCGTCGAGTTCGGCGCGCCCGGCCTCGATGTCCTCGAACGCGAGGTAGAGCGTCATCAGCTTCACGAGACTGGCGGGTGCCCGCTCCTCGTCGGGATTCTTGGCGAAGAGCGTCCGGCCCTCGGGATCGAGCAGCAAGACGGATTCCGCGGAGAGTGAGGGTGGGCGTCCGTCGGCAACGGGCCGCCCGGGCTGGGCGGTCGCGGTAAGGGGAGCAATGGCGGCGGCAAGGACCGCCAGGACGGCGAACGCGCGGCCCCGGTGCACTGGAACCGATTCTAGCCAGCGCGCGGCGCGGCCGGCAAGGAAAAAGCCGGTCAGCGGACCGCCTGTCTCAACTCTTTCGACGGCTTGAAGCGCGGGATCCGCCCGGCGACCGTCACCGCTTGGCCCGTGCGCGGGTTCTTCAGCGTCCGTGGCTTGCGCCGGGCGACGGAAAACGTTCCGAAGCCGACGAGCGTGACCGCATCGCCCCGCTTCAGCGAGGCGCGGATCCCCGCGAGCGCCGCCCGGAGCGCCCGCTCGGAGCCCGACTTCGGCCACCCGGCGGCCGCTGCCATCCGCACCACGAGGTCGGCCTTTGTCATGAGCGGCTACATCCCGAACGCGCCACGCGCCTCGTCCATCACGGTCGCGTCGATGGTCGAGTATCCGCGCTCGGCGGCGAACCGCTCGATGGCGCGCCGGGCCATCGGCCGGATGAACGACGGAACCCGCTCGACGCGCGCCTCAGCCTCGGACGTCCAGACGACGGCAGCCGGTACGGCCGTGGCGCCCTCATTGACCATGGCGGCGAAGGGACAGCCGGCAGTCTCTGCACCCGCGCCGACCTCGACCTCGAAGACGTCGGCGCGCGGGTTGGTCATCATCGTGCGCACGTGCTCGAACGGCGCCGTCTCCGGCGCCCGGCCGCCTTGCGCCGTCTCCGGCGCGACCTTGATGCCGAGGCTCCGCACCAACTGCGTTTCGAACGGGTTGGTCAGCATCGCGACACGGAATCCGCATTCCGGGCAGCGGAAGGTGACCGTCAGCGAGCCCTCATCGGGCCCCTCGGTCGAGTGGAGCTTCATCGGCGCGTCGCAGTCGAGACAGAGAAATTTCATGCCCGGGCATTCTATCACTCCCGCGAGCGCGGCGGACGCTCGCCCGCGCGGGGGAGTTGTGCTAGCGTGATCATCCGGTGCCGGTGTAGCTCAGTGGCAGAGCAGCTGATTCGTAATCAGCAGGTCGCGGGTTCAAGTCCCGCCGCCGGCTCCAGTTGTCCCGCGTCCCTGGTCGAAGCCCGGTGAGAGGTGGCCATGCACGGAATCGGCCGGCGTGAAGAGATCCGCGTTCCCGGAATGCCCGAGCCCATCAGCCACTTCACCAACGTCGTGCGCGCCGGGCGGCTCGTGTTCGTCTCGGGCTGTGTCGCGTCGGACGGGCAGGGGCGCACGGTGGGCGGCAACGACGCGACGGCCCAGGCCCGCCAGGTTCACGAAAATCTGAAGCGTTGCCTCGCGGCCGCCGGTGCGACGTTCGCCGACGTGTGCAAGGTGACCGTGTTTCTCAAGAACATCGCCGACCGCGAGAAAGTCAACGTCGCCCGCAAGGAATATTTCGGGCCACACCGTCCCGCCAGCACGCTCGTCGAGATCTCGCGTCTGGTTCGGGACGATCTGCTCGTCGAGATCGAGGCGGTCGCTGTCCTACCCGAGTGAGCGGTGGCCGATTCCGAGTCCCTGTGCGATCGCGCCCATGCCTACTCGAGGCAGGGCCGATACCACGAGGCTGAGGCGGCGTACCGCGAGGCCGTCCGGATCGACCCTGGTCGACTGAAAGGGTACCTCGGGCTCGGGGTGGTCCTGCGCCGCCAGCGGCGATCGGCGGAAGCGGAAGCGGTCTTCAAGCACGCGATCCTCCTCAAGCCCGACGGTGTCTCGGCCCATATGGAGCTGGGGGGAGCGCTCTTCGAGCAGGCGCGATATCCCGAAGCGGCCGCAGCGTTTCGCGAGGCGATCCGGCTGCGGCCGGATTTTGCGCAGGCGCACGTGAGCCTCGGGCTGACGCTGAGCCGCCAAGGGGGCTACGCCGACGCGGAGTCCGCGTTGCGCCAGGCGCTCATCCTGAACCCGAACGACGCGACGGCCCTCGCCAATCTCGCGACGGTGCTGCGCCGCCAGCGAAAGGTCGCGGCCGCCGAGGCGGTGCAGCGCGACGCCCTGGCGCGCGATCTCGCGCCCGCCGCGGCACAGCGCGATCTCGGCGACACCCTCTACGAGCAGGCCCGGTATCCCGAGGCGGCTGCGGCGTACCGCGAGGCACTCGCGCTCGCGCCGAGCGACGCGAAGGCGCGCCGGGGGCTCGGCCTGGCCCTCGAGCGACAGGGCCAACTGGCCGAAGCCGCCGGGGCCTATCGCGACGCGATCCGGCTTCGACCAGAGGACGCCAGCCTGCGCGAGCGGCTCGGCGTCGTGCTGAGGCGGCGGCACCGGGACGCCGAGGCCGCCGCGGCATTCCGCGACATGCTCCGGCTCAGTCCTGGTGACGCGCGAGGGCACCACCACCTGGCCGTGACGCTCGAGCGACTGGGTCGCTACGGCGACGCGGCGGCAGCGTTCCGTGAAGCGATCCGCCTGCGCCCCACGTATCTTCACGCGTACCTCGGCCTGGCCGCGACGCTGCGACGCCTGGGCAAGTGGGCGGAGGAGGCGGGGGCGTACGCCGACGCCCTGCGGGTCCGTCCCGATGACGCCGATCTCCACTCCGGCAGGGGACTGGCGCTCGGCGCGTTCGGCGACTACGCCGAAGCCACCGTGGCGTTCCGGCGCGCCCTGGCGCTGAGGCCGAGCGACCCTGACCTCCACTACGAGCTTGCAGTCGCGCTCGGACGGCGGGGCCAGCACGCGGAGGCGGAGATCGCGCTGCGCGCCGCGATCCGGCTCCGGCCCGACTCGGTGAAGGCACGCGCGAACCTCGCGCTCTGCCTGGGTCGCCAGAGCAAGCACGTCGAGGCGGAGGCGACGTACCGCGAAGCGCTCGGAGTGCGGCCGAACCATCCGGCGCTCCGCCGCGGGCTCGGTGTCGCGCTCTACTGGCAGGGCCGGTACGCGGAGGCCGAGACCGCGTTCCGCGAAGCCGTCGCGCTCAAGCCGGACTATGCGCGAGCGCACAGCGACCTCGGCGAGATGCTGGCCGAGCAGCATCGCTACGGTGAGTCGGAGACGGCATACCGCGCCGTCATCCGGAGCACCCCGGAGTCCCCGGCTGCCCACACGGCGCTCGGCGGGGTGCTGCTGGCGCAGCGCCGCTACGCCGAGGCGGCGGCGGCGTGCCGCGAGGCGATCCGGCTCAACTTCGACGAGGCGCCCGCGCACCTCGATTTGTGGGATGCCCTCGACGCGCTCGAGAGGTACGACGAGCTGGAGGCGGCGGCGCGCGCGACCATCGAGCGGAAGCCCGATCACGCCGACGCCCACGCGCGTCTCGGGCGCGCGCTGTTTGCTCAGAGGCGCTACGCCGAGGCGGCGACCGCCTACCGGACCGCCGTCGAGCTCCATCCGGAGATCCCACGGTTTCGCGACGGGCTCATGTCGGCGCTAGGGAAGATGCAGTAGCCGCCGGAACTCCTCGAGGTCGCCCCGCGGGACGTCGGGGCGCTGCCGCATCTGCTCGTGGACGTGCGCGGGGTTTTCGTCGATCGCGCGACTGGCGCGGGTGACGATCTTGGCGAACCGCTTGGCCTCCTTCTCCGCCTTGGCGGTCGCGACCGCGCCGGCGAGCCGTCCGGCGAGGGCGAAGAAGCCGCTGTCGAGCTTCACGAACCCGGTCACGGCGGGCGAGATGAGACTGCGCTGGTCCCCGGTTGGATGGACGCCGTACTCGATGACGACCACCGCCTGCCCGTGGATGCTCGGAAGGAACCCCGACTGGTACTGGCCCCGCGCGTACACCACGCGTGTGCCGCTCGCCGCGTACACGACCGAGAACTGCCCGACCACGCCCCAGCCGTCGTCGAGCCAGAGGCCTTCCGGGCCCCGCCAGATGCGATACCGGGCAAGCCGCAGCGCCCGAGTGAGGTGCGTCGCGAGCTCAGGGTGATCCAGCAGGAACTCGAAGACGTCGCGTCGCACGACGAACGGCTCGCCCGCCGCCTGAACGCTCACCGAGGCGCCCTCCGCGACTTCCTGGAGCCGGGCGCGCTCGGCGGGCGGGATCCGGGTGGGCAGCGTGGCCGACGGCCTGGCCCCAAGGGCGTTCGACGCGAGCAAAACGACCGCGGTGCCGGTCACGGCCCACGCACGGTGCCTGGACAACACGACCGGCCCATTATAACCTCTCGACACTACGCGGGATTCGCCCCGAACGTACGACGCCCCCCACCCGGGGGCTCGGGGGGCAGCATGTACCAGTACCTCTACGCGATCGCCGACCTGCTCCCGGCGGCATGGCGTCCTCCGGACGCGAGCGTCGGAGGCCCCGTCGTGCTTCGGCGCCTGGGCGACCTGGTGGTTCTCGCAAGCCCCCTCGACCTCCTGCCGGAGGCCAACGCCCGGACGCTGGCCATCCACCACGACGTCGTCGCCACGACCCTCGACGCGGCCGCGGCGGTGCCGTTCAGGTTCGGCACCGTTGTGGCAACGGCGGACCTCGACGCCTGGCTCGGCGCGCACGCGCAGCTCATTCGGGCGACGCTCGGTCAGCTTCGGGGCTGCGTCGAGATGAACGTCAAGCTCCTGCGTCTGCACTGCGGGCACTCGATCGAGCGGACCTGCCGCGAGTGCGCCGACGGCGCGCCGGGCGTGATCCAGCTCGGGGAGCTGGCGGAGCGGCTCGTGACGCAGGCGGGAATCGAGCGGTGGCGCTACCGGTCGGCGGGAGGCAGCAGCAACGTCGCGGGGTCGGTCGCCTTTCTCGTCCCGCGGTCGGAGGTCGACAGCTTCCTCGCGCGCATCGCGCCGATCGCGTCGCGCGCCGCGGGGATCGCCGTTGTCCCGACCGGGCCGTGGCCGCCGTACTCGTTCGTTCCGAGCTTCGACCGCTTCCCGCTCGCACGGCTCTCGGAGCCGGGTCGGCGCGAGGGGCGCCTGGCGTGCTGAGGAATTCTGGCTCGCCCTGCCGCCTTGTCCGGCGTGGCGTTGTGGGATAGGCTTGGCGCCACTCGCGGCCGGGCGAGCCGCAGCCGCCGGCGAGGCGAGGCGATGACAGGAGGCCCCATGCAGCGACTTCAGCGTTCCGCCGTCGAGCGGCTCATGGATGGGCGCCCCGGCGGCACGACGCTCGAGGCGGCACTCGAGGTGTTCGAGGTCTTCGCCAGCGGATCGCTCACGGACGAGGTCTACATTCTGGACGACGTCGCCGGCAAGCGCATCGCGATTGCCCCGACAGCGCTCAGAGACAAGTACCGGCGGGGGTGAGGCATGGCCATCGTCTACATATCGCATCAGATGGGAGCGGGCGGCCCGGAGATCGGCATGGCGCTGGCGCAGCGGCTCGGGTATCGCTACGTCAACCAGGAGCTGCTTCTCGACGCCGCGCGCCGCTACGGGCTCGCGGAGGACAGGCTCTCACACCTCGACGAGTCGAAGCCGACGCTGTTCGAGCGCTTCGACACCGAGACCCGCCACCACATCACCGTGCTGCAGACCACCTGCCTCGAGTTCGCCGAAGACGACAACTGCGTACTGATGCGCGGCGGCGGCCAGTGGCTGCTCCGCGGCGTGCCGCACGTGCTCCGGATCCGGCTCATTGCGCCGTTCGAGCACCGCGTGAAGCAGTGGATCAAGCGCACCAGCGAGATGACGGGCGAGACGCCGAACCAGCGCGCGGCCGCGGACCTCGTGCGCCGAGACGACACCGAGAAGTCCGGGCGGATGCGGTACCTCTACGAAGTGGACGTCGCGGATCCCACGCTCTACGAGCTGGTCGTCAACACCGAAAAGCTGAAGTACGAGGCCGTGGTCGGGGTCGCCGAGGGGCTGGTGCGCCGTCCCGAGATGGCCACGACCGATGTCGGTCGCCAGATGGTCGTGTCGCGGGCACTGGCGTCACGCGTGCAGGTGGCGCTCGCGACCCACCCGGAGACGCGACGCTACCGTATCACGGTCGAAGCCCACGCCGGCGTCGTCACACTGGAGGGGACCGCGGCCCTCGAGCGTGCGGTCGAGGTCGCGCGCACGGTGCCCGGCGTCCGAGAGGTTAAGACCCAGCAGGTCGAGATCCCGCCCATCCCGCCGTTCGTGGCTTGATCAGCGTCGGGGGAACATTCTCAGCGGTCCTGGAGGGACGGCTGGCGCTCGGGCGCCAGCCGATCGGGCGCTTCGGCGACGCGTAGCTCCACCACGCGGCGCTCGCGATTGCGGACGATCTCGAGCTTGACCGTCTTGCCCACCTCCGCGTCCGCCGAGAGCCGCTGCAGCTGACGGTAGTCGTCGACCACGGTACCCGCGAACGACACGACGACGTCGTTCTTCTGAAGACCCGCCGCCGCAGCGGGACCTCCCGGATACACGCGCGCGACGACCGCCCCGCGCGCGTCGCGCAGCCCGAACGACTGCACCAGCTCGCCGGTCACGGGCTCCATCGCGATGCCGATCCAGCCCCGCGTCACCTTGCCGCGGTCGATCAGCTGCCCGGTGATGCGCTTGACCATGTTCGCGGGAATGGCGAAGCCGATACCCTGGCCGGTGGCCACGATGGCCGTGTTGATGCCGATGATCTCGCCGCGAAGATTCACGAGGGGGCCGCCCGAGTTGCCCGGATTGATCGACGCGTCGGTCTGGATGAAGTTCTCGTAGGTGGCGATGCCGACGTCACCGCGCCCGGTCGCGCTCACGACGCCGACCGTGACGGTCTGGTCGAGCCCGAATGGGTTGCCAATCGCGATGGCCCACTCGCCGACACGGAGCGCGTCGGAATCTCCGAGCGTCGCCACCGCCAGATCGCCGTCCGGCTCGAACCGGATCACGGCCAGATCGGTCTTGACGTCGACGCCGACGATCCGTCCCCGGTACTCCTGCTTCGAGGACAAGCGGACGGTCACACCGTCGGCGCCCCGGACGACGTGGTGATTCGTCAGGACGTACCCGCGCTTGTCGATGATGACGCCGGAGCCGAGTCCGGCCTGGTGGAACTCTTCTCGACGCCCGGGGCCGCGCGGGCCGAAGAACTGGTCGAAGAAGTCCTTGAGAAGCGGGTCCTCCGAGAACGGCCCCGGCACCATGGGCGGCCGCCGCTGCTTCGCCACTTGCACGGTGCCGATGTGAACGACCGCCGGTCGGACGCGCTCGGCGACACGGACGAACGCTGACTGCAGCGCGTCGACAGGACTCGAGGGCGGCCCGGACGCGGACTGGGCCACCGGCGACCGCGAGTAGATCAGTGCGTGGATCCAGAAGCCTGCGCCAAGAAAGGCGAAAAGCACGGAGGCCGCAAGAGCGACGCGGACAGTTCTAGGCACCATGGGCGCCGCCTCGACACTTGGATCGCCGCTCTCGCCGGATAGCGAAACGGATCGTACTCGCGCGGGTCCCCGGTGTCAAGGAAACTATTGCAATCCTATGCCTTTTTCCTTGACGCCCCTCTTTCCGAAAAGAGACAATGCGTTAATTTCAATAGGTGTCGCCGGCCATCGAATGAAGCACGGTAGTCTTTGCAGGTCGCTCAGCCTGCTCCTCGTGGTGTCCCTGCTGGCGCCCGGCCTGGGATCCGCTCAGCCGCCGGCCGGTGCCCAGCCGCCGCAACCACCGGGGGACGCGACGCGTGCCCCCCAGCCCCCGGGGCCGTCCCCGGTACGCGGCACGATGCCCGGGCCGGATTATCGGCTGGGTCCGGGGGACGTGCTGGACGTGCAGATCGCGGGCCGCCTCGAGGTGATCCGGCAGCAGGCCGTCGTCGATCTCGAGGGCGCGATCAACGTGCCTCCCCTGGGGGCTGTTCCCCTCGCAGGTCTGACGTTGCGCGAAGCCCATCGGCGCGTCGCGCAGCGTGCGCGCGAGGTATTCCGGTTCGCCGAGGCAACGATCACGGTCATGACGCCGCGGACGTTCGAGATCGTCGTGTCGGGCGAGGTCGAACGTCCCGGGATGCTCCAGGCCACGGCGCTGCGCCGCGTGCACGACGTCATCCTCGACTCGGGAGGGATCACGGCGCGTGGGAGCACTCGGCGTGTTCTCGTGACGCGCAAGGGCATCGAGAGCGAAATCGATCTGCTCGCGTTCCAGCTTCGCGGCGACGTGACCCAGAATCCGTTGATGGAAGAGGGTCTCAAAATCCACGTCCCCGCGCGAGCCGGCTCCGTCACGCTCACGGGCGCGGTGCGCCGGCCCGGGGAGTACGAGCTCGGCGCGACGCCTTCGCTGCGCGCGCTCCTGGAGCTGGTGGGCGGCGTGAGCCAGTGGGCGGCCGACGGCGAAGCGCGGCTGACGCGCGTCGGCGCCGATGGCCGCAAGGAGACGTTCCCGCTCGAGATGCGCTCGGCGCTCAAGCCTCCCGCGGACGTCACCCTCCAGCCGGGAGACGCGATCTTCGTGCCGCCGATCTCCGTACTCCAGGACCTCGTCGAGGTTCGCGGGGCGTTCAACGGAACGCCCGAGAGCACCAAGGCGACGGTCGCCGGCAAGGCGACGATCCTCCAGCGCGTCGAGCTGGCGCAGGGCGAGCGGGTTCGCGACGTCGTGGTCAAGGTGGGCGGCGCGGCGGCGTACGCCGACCTGCGTCTGGCGCTGGTCGAGCGCAACGGCGTCACCGGGCCACGGCAGCGGATCCCGATCGATCTCCATCGGCTGCTCGTCGAGAAGGACGAGGCGCCCAACATCACGCTCCAGAACGGCGACGTCGTCGTCCTGCCGGTCGTCGAGGACCGGGTGTTCGTCCTCGGCGAGGTCAAGACGCCGGGCGCCCACGACTTCCGGCCGGACCTGACCCCGCGCGAGTACGTCGCGCTGGCCGGCGGGGCCACGAATCGGGCGAGGCTCGACAACTCCGTGGTGACCTTCCGAAACGGAAGGACCTACGCGATGGCCGACGCGCCACCGCTCGAGCCCGGGGCCGTCGTGACGGTGCCCGAGGTCGCGGTCAAGTGGTGGCAGGACTACCTCACGATCCTGAACGCAATCGCGAACCTGGCCACCGCCTACAGCGGCCTCTACTTCATCTTCCGAGGCCAGGCCAACTGACCGATGTACGAAGCGTACTGGGAGCTCAGCGAACCGCCGTTCGACAACTCGCCGAACCCGAAGTTCTTCTACCTGTCGCCCGAGCACGAGGAGGCGCTGGTGCGCCTCGTCTACACGGTGCGGCACCGCAAGGGCTGCGGGATGCTCACGGGAGAGTACGGCTGCGGGAAGACCACGCTATCGCGCGCCCTCATCCAGCGTCTCGAGGCCGAGCGCTACGAGATCGGTCTCCTGACCAACCCGTGCTGGAACGCCGTCGACTTCCTGCGCGAGGTGCTCTACCAGCTCGGCGTCGAGACCCAGGAGACGCGCAGGCCGGAGCTGCTGCACGTGCTGAACGACCTGTTCTTCCGGAACTTCCAGGCGGGCCGGGACACCGTGGTCATCGTCGACGAAGCGCAGCTCATCGAGGACGGCGCGGTCTTCGAGGAGCTGCGACTGCTCATGAACTTCCAGACCGACGAGCGATTCCTGGTGACCCTCCTGCTCATCGGCTCGCCGGAGCTCGCCGTGAAGGTCCGGCGGCTCAAGCACCTGGATCAGCGGATCACCCTCCGGTACCACCTCAATACCCTCGACTACACGCACACGGCGAACTACATCGGCCACCGGCTGCGGATGGCCGGTCAGCCCAACCAGCTCTTCACCGAGGAGGCGATCAAGCTCGTCTTCGACTTCACGCGAGGGACGCCGCGTGAGATCAACAACCTGTGCGACGTCGCCCTGCTGGTCGGGTACTCGAAGCGCGTGAAGGAGATCGGCGAGAAGATCATCGCCGAGGTGATCAAGGACATGGTCGGGGTCTCCTGATGGTGCGCATGAGCGACATCGTGCGCGGTATCGTCCGCGAGAAGGCGGCGGACGAGGTCAAGGGATCGGCGGCGCCCGAAGCGCCGCCAGCGCCGCCGCGGACGCGCCCGGTTGCGGAGGGGCCCGCGCCCCCGCCGCGGGTCGAGACGCCGCCCGCCGTCGAACCGGCGGCGAGCCTCGACGCGTTGCCGCTCGAGGTGACGGTGCCGGAGACACTCGCCGAGAGCGCGGAACCGCTCTTCGCCGAGCTCCAGCTTTTCCTGGCGCGCGTCCGCGAGATCATCCGCACCGGCGACGCGTTCCCGTGGTCGGAGCTGGAGCACCTCATCGAGCGCTGCGTGGTGTCGCTGGAGCGGTCGAGTGAGCTCTTCTGGGTGGCCAACAATACCATCGCGCTCGCCGGCGTCGATTACCTGGCCTTCCACCAGGCGCGCGTCGCGGCGCTCGCGATCGCCATCGCCGCGAGTGTGGGGTACGATCGGCCGCGGCGGGTGCAGCTCGGCATGGCCGGCTGCCTGATTGACGTCGGGCTCTGGCAGCTGCCCGAGGGCCTATCGCGCCGGCTCGACGCGCTGTCCCCGGAGGAGCAGGCGCTCTACCGCTCGCACCCGCGGTTGTCGGTCGAGTGGATCCGCCGCTGGTCCCCTCCGCACGAGGAGCTCGTCGAGGCGGTGCTCCAGCATCACGAGCGCGAACAGGGACAGGGTTTCCCGCAGGGCCTCCACGGGACCACCGTGAACCAGGACGCCAAGATCCTGGGCCTGGTCGACACCTACACGGCGCTCACGATGCCGCCGCCGCCGCGGCCGCGGCTCAGACCGCACGAGGCGATCCGCGAGATCGTGCGCACCAAGCACGAGTCCTTTCCGTCCGCCCTGGTCAAGGCGCTTCTCTCGGAGATCTCCGTCTTCCCACCGGGCACCCTCGTCCGCCTGAACACCGGCGAGGTCGGCCGCGTGACCGCGGTGAACCGCAACCATCCGTTGCGTCCGCGCGTCGAGATCGTCGCCGACGGCAAGGGCCAGCGCCTGCCCTCGCCGAAGACGACGGACCTCTCCGAAGCGCCGTTCCTCTACATCACGGGCGCCGTCGCGGAGGGCGGGCGGTGAGAGCCCTCACGCGCCGGGCGGTCGCCGACGCGGGCGAGCTCGCGCGCGTGGCGGCGGAATGCGCCTCCCAGCTCGAGCCCGGGCTCGTGCCCGTGCAGAGGCCCTTCGCCGCCGGCGAGGTCACGGTCGATCTCGCGTGCGCGGACGCGAGCGGTCGTCTCGTGCTGGTCGTGTGCGACGTCGTCGCCGGGCCCGAGACCGTGCTGCGCGCCGTCAAGGCCGTTGCGTGGTGGGGGGAGCACGCCGCGCTCCGCCCAAGCGTGTTTCCCGACGCCGCGCTCGATCGGGACGCGGCGCCTCGCGCGCTGATCGTGGCGTCGCGGTTCAGCGAGGGCTTCCGCTGATGGCGCAGTACGAGATGAACCTCCGCGACTACTGGCTGATCGTGCACCGTCGGCGCGTGATCATCATCATGTCGACGGTGCTCGTCGCCCTCTTGAGCCTCGGGTTCGCCCGGCAGAAGGTGCCGGTCTACCAGGCGACCGCCGCCGTCAAGTTCGAGCAGTCGACCCAGCTGTCGGGGCTCCTCGTGGAGGTGCTCTCATACTCGAGCGCCGACTCGATCGAGACGCAGGTCACGCTCATCAAGAGCTACCCGACCCTCGAGGAGGTCGCGAAGCGACTGGGGCGCCTCCCGGAGACGACCTCGGGCGGGGCCGTGCGCGAGTCGAAGAGCTACTGGGCGGTGCTGGACTCGATCAGCAGCAAGCTGAAGGTCGCCCGGGTGCCGAACACGAGCATCCTCGAGGTCACGGCGACCTCGACGAACCCGCGGGAGGCCCGGGACCTCGCCAACGCCACCGTGGAGGCGTACCGCGACCATAACAAGGCGATGCGAAACGCGCGCGTCACCGAGGCTCGGCGATTCATCGAGAACCAGCTCAAGGATGTCGAGACGCGCGGCCGGCGCACCGAGGCGGAGATCTGGGCGTTCCGGGAAGCCAACCGGATCATCGCACCCGGCGCCGAGTCCTCGGTGCTGCTCTCGCTCTTCACCCAGGTCCGGGGGGACATCGAGAAGGCCCGCCAGCAGCGGATCGAGCTCGAAGCGATCCAGCAGCGTTTCACGCGGCTCGACCCGACGAGCGGCGCCGAGCGGATCTTCGTCGAGACCTCGAACCCGGCGATGCAGAGGCTGCAGGCCACCTACTCGGAGCTCCTCCTCGAGCGAAACAACCTCGCGCTCGAGGTCACCGAGAAACATCCCCGTCTCCAGGCGCTCGACGACCGGATGCGCGAGGTCCGCATGGAAATGCGGCGCGAGGTGGCCGCGCAGATCGCGATGCTACGCAACCGCGAGGAGCTCCTGAACCGACAGATCGGCGAGCTGCAACAAAAGAACCGGGAGCTTCCCTCCCTCGAGCTCTCCCTGCAGCGGCTCCAGCGCGAGGCCAAGACCAACGACGACCTGCTCGCGCTCCTGAAGACGAAGCACCAGGAGGCGCTGATCAAGGAGGCCGAGCAGATCGAGGAGGTGTCCATCGTCCGGCCGGCCACGGAGCCGGACGCGCCCCTGGGCGGTCAGACGATGAACACGATCCTGGTCGGCGCGGTGCTGGGGCTGTCGCTGGGTCTCGTGCTCGCGTTCGTGCGGGAGACCCTCGACACCTCGATCGGCACCATCGAAGACGTCGAGGCGTACCTGGGCGTTCCGGTGCTGGGCGTGGTGCCGCACATCGACTCGCGCGAGACCGTGCAGCGGATCCTCGAGCGCCGGCCGGAGCTCGCTCAGATCGATCCCGAGGCGCTGTTGAGCCACTCGCTGCTCATCACGCACTTCGATCCGAAGTCGCCGGTCGCCGAGGCGTACCGCACCCTCCGCACCAACATCCAGTTCGCGCGCATGGAGCGGTCCGGAAAGGTCATCGTCGTGTCGAGCCCGACCCTTCAGGAGGGCAAGACCACGACGATCGTGAACCTGGCGCTCACGATGGCCCAGAGCGGCCAGAAGACGCTGCTCATCGGCGCGAACATGCGGCGTCCGAGCATCCACCGGTTCTTCGGGATCGAGCGGGAGCCGGGCCTGTCGAACATCCTCGTCGGGAGCGCGCAGTGGCAGGACTGCATCCGGACGGTCGCGGACATCCTGATGGGGCGGTTCGAGATGGAAGACGTGATGGCGGCCCCCGGCCTCGACAACCTGCACATCATCGAGGCGGGCCCGGTCCCGGCCAACCCGTCGGAGCTCCTGTCGACGCCGGCCATGACAGGGTTCCTGCACTCGGTGCGCGACGTGTACGACGTGGTGCTGATCGACACACCGCCGATCCTGCCGGTCACCGACTCGGCGATCGTCGCCTCGCAGAGCGACGGCGTGGTCCTCGTCTACCAGGCCGGCAAGGTGGGCCGGCTCGTTCTCAAGCGGGCGAAGGTCCACGTCGAGAACGTCGGGGGCAAGGTCTGGGGTGTCGTCCTGAACGACGTGAAGACGGAGATCGCGGGCTACGCCTACACGCAGTACTACACGCACTACTACGGCGAGGAGACGGTCGTCGACCGCCGCAAGGAGCGTCTGCAACGGGTGGGCGGGTTCCTACGCCGTCTCATCCACCGCGGGGGCCCCGGCGATGCAGGGCCCGCTTCCGTCGACGGCGTAACGGCCACCAGTGCGTCTTTCACGAGCGCACCGGCGCCCGAGAGGGACGCGCTCGACGTGCCCGTGCGCCACGCGAGGCCGTCCAGAGGCCTCTGGATAGCCGTGATCGTCGTCGCGTTGCTCGCCGCCCTCGGCGGCCTCGCCGGCTGGCGCATGGGCTGGTTGGGCAGCGGACTCCGACCGAAGGAGCTCCTCCGTCAGCGCTTGGAGGCGCCGCCCACGTCGCCGGCTGTGCCCGCTCCGCCTCGAGCCGTCACGCCGCTCGTTCCGCTTGAGTCTCGGTCGCCGGAAGCGTCCGCACCGCTCGTGGGGCCGACGGTCGTCGCGGGGGCGCCGGCACCGGTCGAGCGGTCCGCGCCCGTCGCGACTCCGACGCCCGCAAAGCCCGAGCCGGCCGCTCCGGCCGGGGGCGGCCCGGCCGGGGCCCGCTTCGCCGTCGAGTTCGGACCGTTTGTGACCGCCCCGGAGGCGGAGCGCATCGAGCGGCAACTGAACGGGGCCGGCTATCAGACGGTGCGCTTCCGCCAGCAGACGGGAGGCGCGCTCTACGCCGTGCTGATCGAGAAGATCCCGAGCGCACGCGACGCCCAGGTGCTCGTCACCACCCTACGGGAGCAAGGATTCGGCGACGCGTTCGTGGTCGGGGAGCGAGAGCCGCTGAGCGTGCAGGTAGGTCTGCCGCTTCCGCTTCGTGGAGCCGTGCAGACGGCCGAGCGCCTGCGCACGAGCGGCCACCAGGTGCGAGTCGCCAGCCAGCCGGGCGAGGCGGTGACGTTCGCCATCCGTCACGGCAACTTCGCCACGTCCCGGGAAGCGGAGGCGAAGAGTCAGGAGCTGCTACGTCTCGGCCTGGGGAACCAGGTCGTGCGCGTGAAGTAGGCGCTCGTGGATTCGGCCTTCGTCCTGGCCGCCGCCCTGGCCGTGTTCCTCGTCGTGTTCGTCAAGACGGAGTTCGGTCTCTACCTCGTGATCTTCTCCATGCTGCTCTCGCCCCAGTTCGGCTCGGGCGGGGGCGCGATCGCCGAGGGCCGCCGGATCGTCGTTCGTGGCGAGGACATCCTCCTGCTGGTCGTCGCGCTGAGCTGGCTCGCCAAGACCGCCGTGAACAAGGAGCTGGGGCTCGCCGTGAAGACCCCGCTCAACCGGCCGATCCTCGCGTACGTGGTCGCGACCGTGCTCGCGACCCTGATCGGGTACGCGACGGGAACGGTCGCCGGCGTGGGCGGATTCTTCTACGTCCTCAAGTACGTCGAGTACTTCGTCGTCTACTACATGGTCGTGAACAACCTGGTCGACCGCCGGCAGGCCTGGCGCCTCGTCACGGCGGCGTTCCTGACGGCCGTCATCGTCAGCCTGATCGGGATGACCCAGATCCCGAGCGGGCAACGAGTGTCGGCGCCGTTCGAGGGAAAGGACGGCGAGCCCAACACATTCGGCGGCTACCTCCTGCTGCTCATCGCCGTGGCGGGAGGCATCGCGCTCGAGACGGCGCGCCTGCGCACCCGGGCGCTCTGCCTGGGGCTCGTCGGCCTCATGTCGATCCCGTTCGTGTTCACACTCTCGCGGACGTCCTACGTCGGCGCGATTCCGGCGGTGGTGGCCATGGCGGTGCTTTCGAGCCGGCGGCGCGTGATGATCGGCGCCCTCGTCGTCGGGCTGGTCGCCTCGCCCCTGGTCTTTGCGCTCTTCCCCGACACGGTGATGAAGCGAGTCCGCTACACGTTCGAGCCCGAGCGCGGGCAGCCCACGGTGAGAGTCGGCGCCGTCGGGCTCGACCCGTCGACGTCGGCTCGGCTCATCAGCGTGCAGCAGGCCTTCGAGGGGTGGACGCATCGCCCCATCTTCGGCTACGGCGTGACGGGGTTCGCGTTCATGGACCAGCAATTCGCGCGGACGCTCGTCGAGACGGGCATCGTGGGACTCGCAACGTTCCTCGTGCTCGTGTGGGCGGTGCTGAAGGCCGGCGTCGGCTCGTTCCGGGTCCTGCAGGTTCCCGAGGAGCGCGGGCTGGCGCTCGGCTTCGTCGCCGGGACGATCGGCCTCCTGGGCCACGCGGTCGGCGCCAACACGTTCATCATCGTGCGCATCATGGAGCCCTTCTGGTTCTTCGCCGCCATCGTGATCGCGCTGCCCGGTCTGGTTCTGGCCGAGACGGCCCCGCTTCCCGCGACGGGCGCACCCCTGTCCCGGCGCGTCGCGTGATGGCGCCGCGCGCGATCGTCGCGCGAGCCCGGAAGATTCGACTCCTCGTCATGGACGTCGACGGGGTGCTCACGGACGGCCGGATGATCCTTTCCGAGCGCGGCGACGAGCTGAAGACGTTCCACACGCACGACGGGGTCGCCGTCGCCCTGGCGAAGCGGGCCGGGCTCCGGACGGCGATGGTGACGGGCGAGTCGAGTCCGATCGCGAAGGCGCGGGGCGGCAAGCTGGGCGTCGACTCGGTCGTCCTCGGGGCGCGCCGGAAGCGCGAGGTCGTCGAGGCGCTACGCGCCGAGTACGACGTGGCCGCCGACGCGGTCGCCTTCATCGGCGACGACCTCCTCGACATCCCGGCGATGCAGGTCGCCGGGCTCGCGGTCACGGTCGCTGACGCACCGGCGTCCGTGAAGGCGGTCGCGCACCTCGTGACGCGCGCCAGAGGTGGGCACGGGGCTGTCCGCGAGCTGGTCGAGCTGCTCTTGCGCGCGCAGCGTACGTGGCAGAGCGTCGTGGCCGCCTACGTGCGCGAGCACGGAGGTCGATGAGCCCGTCGAGCTCGCCGGGGCTCAGAGGTCGGACGCTCCGAAGCTTTCTCCTGCTCGGCGCCCAGCGGGTCGTCGGCGTCGTCGTCACGGCCGGCGGCAGTATCGCCCTCGCCCGTCTCCTGACGCCGGAGGTTTTCGGGCTCTACGCCATCCTCGTCTTCGTGATCACAGCAGGCGTCCGGTCCAGCGAGCTCGGGCTCGGCGCCGCGCTGATCCAGCGGCGGGATCTCGACCCGGCGGCGGGTCTGGGCGTAGCGTTCACGGCGACGTTCGGTCTCGCGCTGGCGCTGGGCGCGGCGATCGCCGCCGCGGCGCCGCTCGTCGCGCGGTGGCCGGGCGTGTCGAGCGACGTGACCGCACCCGTACGCTGGCTCGCGCTGCTCGTCGTGCTGTCGTCGCTCCGCATGCCGGCGATGGTCCTGCTCGAGCGCCGACTCGCCTACCTCCCGCTGACGGTCGCGGAGACCGCCGACACGGTGACGTTCCACGCCGTCGCGATCGCCGCGGCGATCGCCGGCGCCGGGCTCTGGAGCTTCGTCATGGGCGCGCTCGCGGCGCGCGCCGTCAACCTGGTCGTGCTCTGGGGGGCAGCCCGGTGGAGACCGACGCTCCGCTGGAGCTGGCGCGAGCTGGCCCCGGTGATGAAGTTCGGGATCCTGTTCCAGGGAAGCGTCCTGGTCACGATCGCCGGGGATGCGGTGGTGCCGATCTTCGTCACGGCGTGGAGCGGCGTCACGGGGGTCGGGTTCCTGAACTGGGCCGCCACGCTCGCTTTCCTGCCCTTACAAGTCGTCAGCATCGCGGGCCGCGTGCTATTCCCTGCCCTCTCGAGCCTTCAGGCCGACACCGAGCGGTTTGCCGAGGCCACGGCGCGCGCGCTGAACCGCGTCACCGCCGTCCTGTATCCCGCGGCGACGCTGCTCCTGGCCGGCGCGGACCCCGTCGTCCGCCTGATCTTCGGCGAGGCGTGGTTGCCGGCGATCCCCGCGGTGCGATGCTTCTGCCTGTCCGCGATCATCGGGGGCACCTCGACCATCTTCGTGCACGCCCTCTACAGTCTCGGGCGGGCTGACATCGTGTTCCGGCTCAACCTCGCGAGTGCCGTCCTGCTGTGGGCGATCACGCTGGTGTTGGTGCCGTGGCTCGGTTTCGTCGGATTCGCGGTCGCAAGCGTGAGTCTCGCATGCGCGGGCGTGTCGTACACGGCGCTGAGCGTCCGCCGCCTCGCCCCGGTCCGTGTCCTCCCCGCCGTCCGCGTGCCGCTGGCCGCGAGCCTCGGCAGCGCGGCGGTTCTCGCCGCGCTCGTCGGCTTCTGGGTCCACGACCTGCCGTCCCTGCTCATCGCCGTCGGGGTGTCGGCGGGGGCGTACGTCGTCTTCGCCGGGTTCATCGGGGGCGCCGCCTGGCGGGTCGAGTTCATGGCCGACTGGCGGACGGTGCTTCAGGGGTGACGGCCCACTTCTCCGCCGCCGGGCAGAGCGCATCGTGAGGCTCCGGGAATCCTGGCGGCACTTCAAGCCCGATCAGGTCCGCGACTTTCTCCGCGCGGGCCACGAAGGCCGTGATCATCCGTCCCGCCTCAAGGCGATCGAACTGCTCGAGGGGATGACATCGGTGCTCGATGTGGGCTGCGGAACCGGCGTCATGTTCGAGCTGGTCCGTGAACGCCGGCCGGAGCTCGACTACCTCGGCATCGACGTCACCTCGCAGTTCGTGGCGGCGGCGCGCGAGCGGTTTCCGGCCGACGCCCGGAGGTTCCGGGAAGGCTCGCTCTACGAGCTCGACCGGCTGCCCGGCGCGTTCGACGCGATCCTGTGCCGTCACATCCTCGAGCATCTGCCGGACTACGCTCCTGCGGTGCAGCGCATGTACGCGCGCGCCCGGCGCAAGCTCATCGTCGTCTTCTACCTGCCGCCCCGGCCGCTCCGGCTCCGGCGCAAGCGGAACGAACGGTTCGAGCGTGGCTTCTACACCCACACCTACGACCTCGGTCGCTTCCTCGACCATCTTCTGAACGGGCTCACGCCGCCGGCCGCCGAAGTCCGTGTCCATCCCCGCCAGGGGACGAGCGATCCCAGCTTTCGGTGGGGCGACCGGGAGAACGTCATCTACGAGATCATCCGGTGAGCGTGAGCCTCGTCATCGCCACGTTCAACCACGCGCGGCTCCTCGCCGAAGCCATCGACAGCGCCCTCTCCCAGACGCTCGATCCCGTTGACGTCGTCGTGGTCGACGACGGCTCGACCGACGATACGCCGGCCGTCCTGGCGCGCTACGACGCCCGGATTCGCGTCCTCCGGCAACCCAATCGCGGCTTGGCCGCGGCCCGCAACGCCGGGCTCGCCGCGACGCGCGGCACCTACGTCGCGTTCCTCGACGCGGATGACGTCTTGGCGCCGACGAAGCTCGCCGAGCAGGTGGCGGTGCTCGAGCGCGCGCCGACCCTCGGATGGACCTACTGTGACGTGCTCATCGAGACGGTGGCGACCGGGGCCAGGGTGACGGCGTCGGAGCGCTTTGGCTACGGGGCGCGCGCCCTCGACGGCTGGCTCTTCCCCGAGCTGATCCACGGCAACTTCATTCCCGCCATCGCGCCGCTCGTCCGTCGAACGGCGCTCGACGTGGTGGGCGGGTTCGACGAGAGGCTGACCGCGCTCGAGGACTGGGACCTGTGGCTGCGCCTGGCTCTGAGCGCCGAGGCTCGCTACAGCCCGGCCGTGCTGGCGACCTACCGCGTCCGGCCCGGGGGGATGAGCGAGGACAGATCCCGAATGGATCGGAACCGGTTCCGCGTCCTCGACAAGCTCCACCGGAACAGGCCGGCCGCGCTCGAGGGCCTCGGGTCCGTCGGACGCCGCATCATCGCCGACACGCACAACTGGCTCGGCAAGGAGGCCTATGCCTGCGGCGACTGGGGGGAGGCGCGGCGCCGTTTCACGGCGTCCGTCCTGACCGTGCCGTGGCAGCGGGAGGCCCCGATGCTCCTTGGCCTGAGCCTCGTCCGGGGTGGGGCGCGAGCCTGGACGAGCGGATCGGGGAACGGTCCGCGGTGACCATGGGCCCATGAACGACACCGCCGTGATCGTCGTCAGCTACAACACGCGGGACCTGACCCTCCAGGCGGTCGCGTCCGCCCGCACGGCGACCGACGGGCTCGACGCGCGAGTCATCGTGGCCGACAACGGCTCGGCCGACGGCACGGTCGAGGCAGTGCGTGCGGCCTATCCCGAGGTCATGGTCCTCGAGAATCCCGACAATCCCGGCTACGGCGCGGCCATCAACCGGGCGGCGACCGCGCAACGATCGACGCATCTCTGCGCGATGAACGCGGACGTCGTGCTCGAGCCGGGGAGCCTCCTGAAGCTCCGGCGCTTCCTCGCGATGAACCGTTCCTGTGGCCTCGTGGGGCCGGCGCTGGCGTACCCGGACGGGAACCCTCAGCGGTCGGCCAAGCGCTTTCCGACGCTCGGGCTGGCGCTCGGCGAAGTCCTCGCGCTCCACGCGCTGGCGCCCGGCAACCGGTGGGTCAGGCGGTTCTATTACGAGGACCGGGATCTCACGCGCGACGCAGAGGTCGACACGGTCTCCGGCTCGGTGATGATGCTGCGCGCCGAGGCGTTCGAGGCGGTCCGGGGCTTCGACGAGGGATTCCGGATGTACTTCGAGGAGGCCGACCTCTGCCGGCGCCTTCGAGACGGGGGGCACTCGGTCGCCTTCTGTCCCGGCGCCCGCGCGGTCCACCGGCACGGCGCCAGCACGCAGCAGACGTCCGTGCGGCAGGTCGAGTACTACGTGAGCTACGTCCGATATTTTCGCAAGCATCACAGCCGCGCCGCGGCCGCGATCCTCCGCGCCGCCGTGGTCCTCGGCGCGCTCTCGCGCATGGCGGCGCTCGTCTTCAAGTATCCCCCCCTCGACCGGCATCGCGCGGCGGTGCTGTCCGCCAAGGAGGCCGCGTGCGCGCGTCTGCTGCGCTCGCTCGGCTCGTCCCGGATCATGCGCGCGCCGTGAAAGCTGTCATGGTCGAGACCGGTGGCTGGGGGGGCATCGCGCACTACGCGTGGAACCTGTGCGCCGCGCTCGCCGGCGCGGGGGTCGAGGTGTCCCTTCTGACTAACCGGGAGTGGGAGCTGGGGTCCCTGCCGTGCCGCTTCGAGGTCGACCGCGGCTTCGCCGGCGATGTCGGATATCTCCGCAACGTGAAGGCGCTCCGGAACCAGCTGGCCCGGTCGCAGCCCGATGTCGTCCACGTGCAAAGCCTGCTCTCGACGCGCCTCGACGCGTTGCTCTGGCCCGTGATCCGCCGCCGCGTGCCGGTCGTGATGACGGTCCACAACGTTCGGACGCACGAGCGCATCCGCTGGGACGACTGGACGCTCTGGCGGTGCTTCGCCGCCGCCGACGCGGTCGTCGTCCACACCCAGCGGGCGGCGGACGTGGCGCGGCGGCGGCTCCCGACCGGCGCCCGGATCGAATGCATTCATCACGGCGACGCCGGATTCCTCCAGGGCGGGGGACGGCCCGATCGGCTCGGCGCCCGCGCCAGGCTCGGCCTGCCGCGCCAGGCGAAGATCGTGCTCGCCTTCGGCGCGATCCGCCCGTACAAGGGCCTCCACGGCGTGATCGCCGCGCTCGCCGAGCTCCGCCGTCGGCACCCCGACGCGTGGCTGGTGATCGCGGGGCCTCTCCTGGTTGGTAGCGAAGAGGAGTACCGCAGCGCGATCCGGAGTGCCGCCGTGGACGACGCCGTGGTCTTCCGCCCCCGATACGTCCCGGCGGAGGAAGTCGCGGCCTACTTCGCCGCCGCCGACGTCGCGGTGTTCAACTACCGGGACATCACGGACAGCGGGTCGCTGAGGCTTGCCTGCGACATGGGCACGCCCGTGGTCGCTACCGCCGTCGGAAGCTTCCGCGAGTTCCTCGCCGACGGCAGGACCGCCCGCCTGGTCGAGCCCGGCGATGCGCAGGCCCTGGTCGCGGCGCTCGGCGCCGTGCTGGCCGATCCGGAGAGCGCGGCGCGGATGGCCCAGGCGGCGCGCGCGCTCGCCGCGTCGGCGTGGTCGTGGGCCGAGAGCGCCAAGGCGACGGCGCGGCTCTACGAGGCGATCGCGCGAGGCGGTGCGTGATCCTGGCGCTTGCGGTCACCGCGGTCGCGCTCGCGCTCCGGCTCCTCGTCGCCGAGTTCCTCCCCCTGATCGACCACGACGGCGTCGTGTACGTGGCGATCGCGCGGCAGTTCCGCGCGACCGGCTCGCCCTTCGACCCGCTCTTCCATCCGCTCTACCCCCTCTGCATCGCGCTCGCCGAGCCGCTCGTCGGTGACTGGGAGACGGCGGGTCGCTGGGTCTCCGCGCTCTTCGGCGCGCTCGTGATCCTGCCCGCGTTCGCTCTCGCCCGGGGAATCGTGGGTCGCCAGGCCGCCCTCCTGTGCGCCGTCCTCATCGCCATCCATCCGCGGCTCGTCCTCAACTCGGCCTCGGTGCTGTGCGAGGCGACCTACACCTTTTTCCTGGTCTCGGGCGTCGTCGCCGCGCGGCGCGGGCTCGTGGCCGGTCCCCGGGCCCTGGTTGGCCTCGCCGGTCTGTGCCTCGGGCTCGCGTACCTGGTGCGGCCCGAAGGCGCCCTGTATCTCGTCGGCCTGATCGCCATCGCCGTCTTCATGATCGCGAGCGGGCGGGCTCGTGCCGCCGCGCTGCTGCCATGGGTGGGCGCCGCCGTCCTCGTCTTCGCCGTCGTCGCAGCGCCCTACGTCTGGTACCTCGATGACGTCTGGGGGCACTTCACCCTCAGCGGCAAGATCGACCACAACCTGCCGATGCCCACGGGCCTCGCCCCCGTGCCGAGCCCGCTTCCGATGCGTTTCCTCGAGAACGCGTTTCTCTTTCAGAAGTACGCCGTGCCGGATCTCTTGCCGTGGGTCTTGCTCCTCCTCGTGCTGCCCGGCGTGCTGGCGCGCGCGCGAATGCCCGGATGGCTCGGGCGCGACGGAATCCTGCTCGCCGCGACCCTGCCGCCCTTCGCGTCGCTCGCGTTCCATGTGGATTCGCGGATCTTCCTGCCGATCCTGCCCTTCCTCCTGCCGTTCGCGGCGGTCGGCGTGCTCTGGTCCGCGGTGACGCTCTCCGACGCGCGCCGCGGCTTGCGCTGGTCTGCAGCTCTGCTCTTCGTGGTCGTGCTCGTCCTGGCGCCCTCGACGCTCCAGCCCGTCCTGCGTCCCGACACGGGCGCGGCTCTGTACCGGCAGGCGGCACGCTGGGTCGCCGCGACCCAGCCCGGCGATGCGGTCCTGCTCGACCGGAAGCCGTTCGTCGCCTTCTACAGCGAGCGGCGCTGGATACCGATCCCTCGCGTCGGGCCGGACGATCTGCTCGCGGCGGCTCGGCGCGCGGGGGCCAGCCTCGTCATACTCGACAGCCGCGAGCTTCCCTACGATCGACCGCGCCTGATCCCGCTGCTCTGGGGGCCGCCCCCGCCGGGCCTGGACGTTCTCCGCGACTTCGACGCCGCTCCGGGCGACCGGCTGCGGATCCTGGCGGTCAGCGAGCGTGGGTGAGCGGCCGGGACGCCCCACGCCGATCCTGGTCGTGTCGAACCATGGCCACATCGTCGGCGGCGGGGAGCTGAGCCTGATGGATCTTCTCCGTGGACTCGATCGCGGCCGCTGGGCGCCGGCGCTGGTCGTTCCTGAGGACGGCGGCGTCGCTTCCCGCGGGCGCGATCTCGGGCTCCCCGTCCACGTGATCCCGCTTCCCACGCTGTGGCGCCCCGGGCCCGGAGTCGTCCGGAGCGTCGCGGCGCTGGGCCGGCTGGCGCGGACGACCGACGCCGCGCTGATCCACGCCAACGGCTCGCGCGCCATGATCTACGGGGGGCTTGCCGGGCGGTCGGCCGGGCGCCCCGCAATCTGGCACGTACGAGTCGCCGAGAGCGATGGCGCCGTGGACCGCGCTCTCTGCGCGCTCGCGACCGGAGTGATCGCGACGTCGCGGGCCGTGGCGCGGCGTTTCCCCTGGGCGCCGCGGAAGGTCCGGCTGATCCCGAACGGCGTCGATCTCGCGCGTTTCACCCCGCGTCCGCCATCGGGAGCCCTCGGCGCGATCCTCGGCGTGCCACCGTCGGCGCCGGTCGTGCTGTCGGTCGGGCGCTTCGTTGCCGAGAAAGGCTATGGGTGTCTGCTGGACGCCGCCGCGTGGATCGAGCGGACCAAGCCCGGCGTGCACTGGATCCTCGTCGGTGACGGCGAACTCAAGGGCGAGCTCGGGACCCACGCGCGACGACTCGGTCTCGAGTCGCGGGTGCACTTCGCCGGATGGCGCGACGACATTCCCGACGTGCTGGCACTCTGCGACGTGTTCGTCTGTCCGTCGAAGAGTGAGGGGTTCGGCCGTGTGCTGATCGAGGCGATGGCGATGGCCAAGGCCGTGGTCGCCACTGCCGTCGGCGGCATTCCCGAGATCGTGCTCGACGGCGCGACGGGGATTCTGGTGCCGTCTGGCGCGCCCGCCGCGCTCGCCGATGCGGTGCGCGCCGTGCTCGATGATCCCGCCCGCGCGTCGCGCCTCGGCGCCGCCGGTCGCGCGAGGGCGGAGTCGACATTCAGCCTGGCGGCCCACGTCGACGCCGTGGAGCGTGTGTACGCGGAGGTGCTCGGAGCCGGCCGTGCGCCGGGTGAGGTCGCGCCCATCGAGGAGCGAGAGCGCTGATGCGGCTCGGCGTCGACGGGCGCGAGTTCCGGCTGGGCGTGCGCACCGGCATCGCCCGGTACCTGCTCGAGGTGCTCCGCGCCGCCTCGCGCGCCGGCTGGTCGTGCGTCGTCTATGGCGACGCCGGTGCGCGCCTCGACGATGCGCTCCCGGGCATCGGCTTCCGCGTGCTTCGCGCTCCGTGGACCCAGTGGTGGGATCAGGTGAGCTTGCCGCGGGCGCTCGCCCGCGACCACACCTCGGTGTTCCTGTCGCCCTATTACAAAGGACCCTTGAATGCTCCGTGCCCTGTCGTGCTGACGATCCACGATCTCTACTTCATCGGCTATCCGGGACGACGCCGGCCGGTCTACGACGCCACGATCACGTGTCTGGCGCGCCTGTACGCCGCGCGCTCGACGGCCATCGTCACCGACTCGGAGTATTCCAAGCGCTCGATCGTGACGCGGCTCGGCGTAAGCTCGTCGAAGGTGAGCGTGATCCCGGTCGCCCTGGGCCCCGAGTTCAGGCCGGTGCCGCGGTCCCAGGCGGTCACGACCCGGTACGGTGTCGCGACGCCCTACATTCTCTACGTGGGAAACTTCATGCCGCACAAGAATCTCCCCCGTTTGATCCGCGCCTTCGCCCTGCTCCCCGCCGAGCAGCGCGATCGGCACGCGCTCGTCCTGGCCGGCGGGTACGGGGATGGCCGGCCCGCGCTGGCTCGGCTCGCCGCTGGGCTCGGCGTGGAGGGCCGGGTGATCTTTCCCGGGCGGATCGACGACCAGGATCTCCCCGCGCTCTACTCCGGGGCCGCGGCCTACGTTTTGCCGTCTCTGGAGGAGGGCTTCGGGGCGACCGTGCTCGAGGCGATGGCCTGCGGAGCACCCGTGGTCGTCTCGAACCGCGCCGCGCTGCCCGAGGTGGTCGCCGACGCGGGCCTTCTGTTCGACGCCGAGCGGGAGGGAGAGCTCGCCGCGGCGCTCGCCCGCGTCCTGTCCGACGCCGGGCTCGCCGAGGATCTCCGCCGGCGCGCAGTTGCGCGTGCGGGGCTCTTTACGCCGGAGCGGACGTCAGGGCGCGTCCTGGACGTCCTGCGCGACGTGCACGCGGGCCGCGTGTGATGGGCCTCGAGCCGCTCTCCCGGGAGACACGCTAGTGTCCCGTCCGCGAAGTTCTGTTAACGATCACGCTCCACCGGAGGCGACGGGCGGATGCGGTAGGGGGCGCGACGGGATCCGTTCCCGCCTCGCCCGATGCGGACGCGATGCGCCCGGATGGAGCCCAGCCGCACCCGAGCAGCGAGCGCGGGCCGCGTGGTCCCGCGCCCCCTACCGCACCCGCCCGTCGTCTCCGCCTGCGGCGCAGTCTTTAACATGAGTTCTGGGACGGGACACTAGATGTGCGGCATCGCCGGCCATATCGGCCCGACGGCGCGCGAGCTCCTGCCCGCGATGCTCGGGCTCCTCAAGCACCGCGGGCCCGACGACTCGGGAATCCACGCCTCGGCCGACGTCGGCCTCGGGATGACGCGTCTGGCGATCATCGATCTCGTGACGGGCCAGCAGCCCATGAGCGACCCCACGGGACGCTACTGGATCGTCTTCAACGGCGAGATCTACAACTTCCGCCAGCTGCGGGCCGTGCTGGAGGCCGGCGGTCGTCGGTTCCGGACGAGGAGCGACACCGAGGTCATCCTTCACGCCTATGCCGCGTACGGCGAAGCGTGCGTCGAGCGCCTCTCCGGCATGTTCGCCTTCGCCATCTGGGACGGCGCCGAGCGGCGGCTGTTCCTCGCTCGCGACCGGCTGGGAAAGAAGCCGCTCTACTACTGGCACCGTGGGCGCCTGTTCCTCTTCGCCTCGGAGCCCAAGGCGCTTCTTTGTCATCCGGCGGTCTCCCGGGCGCTCGACTGGCCGGCGTTCCATCACTACCTCGCGTTCGGCTACACGCCCGCCGCGCGCTCGATTTTCGACACGATCCACAAGCTCCCGCCGGCCCACACGGCGACGCTCGTCGACGGGCGCCTGACGCTCAGCCGCTACTGGCAGCTCCCACTGGACGTTGCGGCCGCGCGGCCGCGGCCCCGGCCCGCGGAGAGCGCCGCGGCGGTGCGAGAGGGATTGCGCGAGGCGGTGCGGCGACGCCTCGAAAGCGACGTGCCGCTCGGCGTCTTCCTCTCGGGCGGCATCGACTCGAGCGCCGTGGTCGCCAGCATGCGCGAGGTGACGTCGGGCCGGATCGCGACCTTCTCGGTGGGCTTCGGCGGCACTGCGCCCTCGTACGACGAGTTGCCGTACGCACGGCTCGTCGCGAAGCGCTTCGAGACCGATCACCACGAGGAGATCCTCGAGCCCGACGTGCAGGCGATGCTCCCGGCGATCGTCCGGGCGTTCGACGAGCCGTTCGCCGACTCCTCCGCGATCCCGACGTACATCGTGGCCCAGGCGACGGCGCGTCACGTCAAGGTCGCGCTGTCGGGGATCGGCGGCGACGAGACCTTCGGCGGTTATCCACGCTATCTCGGCCTGCGCGTGTCGAAGCTCCACGGGAGGCTCCCGCGCTGGCTCCGCCACGCGTCGCGCGCGCTGGCCCGGCGCCTGCCCGACTCGGCGTCCAGCCGAAACTGGAGCGACTGGGCTCGGCGCTTCACCGATCACCCCGATGCCACCCTGTGCGATCGATACATCGGCTGGACGCGCTTCTTCGGCGACGCGGAGCTGGCGGGACTCGCCCGGCCGGCGCTGGCGGCGCATCTCGAGCCCGGCGTGGACGCGTCCCAGCAGGAGGCGTTCGCCGCGGGCGGACACGGCGACCCCGTGGACGGCGCGTTTCGCCTCGATCTCACCACCTATCTTCCCGACGATCTCCTCGCGATGGCCGATCGGATGAGCATGAACCACTCCCTCGAGGTCCGCGCCCCGTTCTGCGACCACCGAATCGTCGAGGAGAGCCTGCGCCTGAGCCCGCAGATCAAGATTCCCGGTGGTCGCCTGAAGGGGCTTCTGAAAACCGCCTTCACCGGGGTCTTGCCCGAGGAGGTGCTCGCCCACCGGAAGCAGGGTTTCATGATCCCGCTCGGAGACTGGCTCCGCGGCGACCTTCGCGCGACGCTGGAGGACCTCCTTGGACCCCACCAGGTGCGGGCGCGTGGCCTCTTCGACGTCGACGCCGTGGAGGGCCTCAAGCGCGAGCACCTGAGCGGCGCGCGGACTCACGCCGACCGCCTCTGGACGCTGATGATGGCCGAGCTGTGGATGCGCGAGTACCTCGACCAGCACGGACTCTGGACGCTCCGGTGACGGGCGCGTGAACGACACGCTCCGTGTCCTCATGGTCTCCGACGTGTCGCCGTCGTACCCGGCGGGTGGGGGAGAGCGGATGCTTTGGGAGCAGGCGCGGTGTCTCGCGGCGCGCGGTCATGACGTGCGTGTCGTGAGTCGCGCCGATTCCGATGCCGCCGGGCCTGTTTCCCTCCAGCGGGAGGGCGTCCGGATTCGCCAGTTTCCCCTGGATCGGCGCTCGGTCGCGCGATTCATCAAGAGCTCGATCCTCGGGGCGCGGCGCGCGACGGCGGACGAGCTGGCGCAGCAGGCGGCGGACGTCCTGCACCTGCATCAGCCCCTCGCCGGCTACGGAGCGCTCACCTCCCGGGCCGGCGGTCGACTCCCGAGCCTCTATAGCTTCTATTCGCCGGCGCCGCTCGAGTACCGGTCGCGCCGCGGGATGACCGCCCGCCATCGGGCCGGCCTGATGGGCGCGACCGGGACCGCGATACTGTGGGCGTTCGAGCGCGCGTGCCTCCGACGTGTCGCGCTGGTCCACGTTCTCAGCCACTTCGCCGCCGACCAGGTCTGGCAGCTGTACGCCGTTGCGAGGGAGCGCATCGTCATGATCCCGGGCGCGGCGGCGACGGAGCGCTTCCGGCCGGCCGCGGATCGCGGCGCGGTCCGGCGCGCGCTCGGGATCGCCCCGGACCGATCGCTCTTGTTCACGGTCAGAAATCTCGAGGCCCGCATGGGCCTCGACAATCTGCTGCGCACGATGGCGATCGTGAAGTTGCGGCGGCCGGACACCACGCTGCTGATCGGGGGAGCCGGCTCTCTGCGCGGGGTCCTCGAAGCGCAGAGCCGCGCGCTCGGGGTCGACGACCACGTGAAGTTCCTTGGGTTCGTGCCCGACGAGGCTCTCCCCGGCTACTATCAGGCGGCCGACGTCTTTGTCCTTCCGACACGCGAGCTCGAGGGCTTCGGGCTCGTCACCGTGGAGGCGCTCGCGTGCGGCACGCCCGTCCTCGGCACACCGGTGGGCGCGACGCCCGAGATTCTGAGGCCGCTGTGCGAGTCGCTTGTCTTCGGCGGCACGGCTCCCGAGGTGATGGCCCAGGGCCTCGAGCGCTTCCTCGAGCAGAAGGAGCGCGATCCGGACGCGTACGTGCGCCTTCGCGGCGCGTGTCGCGAGCACGCCGAGCGACACTACTCCTGGGAGCGCGCGACCACAGACCTCGAGCGCGCGCTCCGGCGCGTTGCCGGGGGGCGCGCGGACGCGCCCGGGGGGCGCGCGGACGCGCCCGAGAAGCGCGCGGACGCGCCCGAGGGGCGCGCGGGGCCGGCGCCGGAGTGTCCCGCCTGTGGCGAACCGACCCGTCCCAGCGAGCTGATCTATCGCGGAGTGCGGCATCGCCAGTGTGGGAGCTGCGGGAGCTCGCTCGCGACCGTCCTGCCGACCGGGCCGGAGCTCCAGCACCAGTACGAGATGGACTATCCGCTACGCTTCGCCCCCGAGCGGGTGACCGCAGGGCGGGCTCGCCTCTTCGGCACGCTCCTCGACCGGCTCGCGATCCTCGACCCCGGCCGGGAGGATCGGCCACGGCTCCTCGACGTGGGCGGCGGCGGTGGCCATCTGGCGGCGCTCGCCCGCGGCCGAGGATGGCTGGCGGTCAGCACCGACCTGGCGCGCCAGGCGTGCGCCGTCGCGCTTCGTGGTGGGGAGGTGCCGGCGGTCCAGGCCGATGGCGCCCTGTTGCCGTTCCGTGACGGGACGGTCGATGCGGTGACGCTGGTCAACGTCGTCGATCAGGCTCGCGAACCGCTCACGATCCTGCGAGAGGCTCACCGCGTGCTCGTCGCGGGAGGACTGCTCTCCCTCCGCGTTCCGAACGCCCGCTTCCACCGTCCGTGGGTGCGGCTGTTGATCGCGCTCGGCCCGCTCGCCCGGACCCGGGGCTGGGACGCATATCCCATCGTCCACCACTTCGCGTTCACGCCTGCCGGGCTCTGTCGCCTCGCGGAACGTACAGGCTTCAGGGTGCTCGAGGTCTGGAACTCGGCGGTGGTCTCGAGGGAGCCCGCAACCGAGCTCGTGGCGAGCGCGAGGCTGCTGCGGTGGGGCCGCGCGGTGATTGCGGCGGGCGTGGCCGCGCTGGCCTCGCTCTCGGGCGATCGCTGCCTCGTCGGACCCTCCGTGGAGCTGTACGCACGAAAAGGGCCGGGGTGAGCGTGCGCGTCCTCCACGCAATTACGCGGCTCACGCTGGGCGGCTCGTCGGAGAACACCATCGCCTCGTGCGTCGCGCTCAGCCGGGCCGGGTACGACTGTACGCTCGCCACATCCTTCCGCGAGTCAGAGATTCCCTCGCTCGAGGGTGCGCGCAGGCGCGGATGCCGGGTCGTGGACATTCCGTCCCTCGGCCGGGAGCTCGCCCCGCTCGACGATCTGGCCGCGCTCTGCCAGTTGCTCAGACTGATCAAGCATGAGCGGCCGTCGATCGTCCACACACACACGTCGAAGGCCGGATTCGTCGGCCGCCTGGCCGCGCGGATCCGGCGCGTGCCCGCGGTGATCCACCAGCCGCACGGCCACATTTTCTATGGGTACTACAGCCCCCGCCGGACCGCGTTCTTCACGGCGCTCGAGCGCCGGGCGGCGAGATGGACCGATCGGATCATCACACTGACCGAGCGCGGCACGGTGGAGCACCTGGCGCAAGGCATCGGCCGACCCGAGCAGTACGTCACGGTGCCGAGCGGCGTCCCGACGCAACGGCTGCGCGCGGCCGCGCCGTCGCGGGCCCAGGCGCGCGCGCGCCTCGGGCTCGACGAGAACGCCTTCGTCATCGTCGGTCTGGGCCGCCTCATCCGGATCAAGGGCTTCGATCTCCTGGTGGGTGCGCTCCCGAGCGTCAGCGCCCAGATCTCCTCGACGCGCGTCTTGCTCGTCGGCGACGGGCCCGAGCGGGTCGGTCTCGCAGCGCTCGCCGCAACACTGGGCGTGACCGACCGAGTGCGCCTGACGGGCGACACGGCCGACGTGTCGTCGCATCTCGTCGCCGCGGACGTCGTGGTCGTGCCCTCCCGGAACGAGGGCATGGGGCGCGTCATCGTCGAGTCGATGGCGCTCGGGCTCCCGGTCGTCGCGACGACCGTCGGGGGAATCCCCGCGGTCGTCACCGACGGCGAATGCGGGCGGCTGGTCGAGCCCGACGATGTCCAGGCGCTCGCGGCGGCGCTCGTCGAGCTCGGACGCGATCCCGGGCTGCGCCGTAAGCTCGGGGCCGCCGCGCAGGAACGCGCCGAGGCGTTCTCGACGGCGGTGGCGGACGAGAAGCTACTCGCCCTGTACGAGGCGCTGGTCCGCGAGAAGCGACTCGCGTGAGTCGCGTCACCCTGCTGCTTGCCGTGCTCGTCGGGGCGCTCATCGGCCCGGCCGAAGGCCTCGACCGGCTTCCCGCGGTCCTCCACCTCCACTCCGATCTGTCCACCGGCGATTTCCCCCTCGAGCAACTTGCCGCCATGGCCGAGAAGCAGGGCATCGGCGCGCTGCTCCTCACCGAGAACCATCTCCTGCGCGTCGAGTACGGCTTGCCGCCCTTCCGCGCGCTCACGCGCGCGGTCTACGAGGAGCGCTCCGTGCTCGCCGAGGGAGTCGACGGCTACCTGGCGCGCGTCTCCCGGGTGCGCGCGAGCAACCCGCGAGTCCTGATCGTCCCGGGCGTCGAGGTCCTTCCGCACTATTTCTGGAGCGGTTCGCCCTTCGCGCTCGATATGACCGTGCACAACACGCAGAAGAACCTTTTGGTCTTCGGCATCCCGGACGCCGCGACGCTCCGCTCGCTGCCGGTCACCGGGAGCCCGGTCGCGGGTGGCTACGGGTGGGCCTCGGTGCTCGACGCCCTACCGGGCGTCCTCGTCATTCCGGGCGTCCGAATACTCGCGCGGAAACGGCGATCCCTCAGGAGGGTCGGCCGTGTGATGGTCGTCGTCCAGCGGCGTCGGTGGCTCGCCGGCGGGCTGCTGTGCGGCGTCGGCGTGCTGGCGCTCGCGCGCGGGTGGCCGTTCACGATAGATCCTTATCCACCCTATCGCGACCTCGGCCTTGCGCCTCACCAGGAGTTGATCGACTACGTGAATCGGGCGGGCGGCGTGTCGGTATGGTCGTTTCCCGAGGCGCGCGACGAGGGCGAGCAGTGGATCGGTCCGATCCGGGTTGCATGGCGCACGGCGCCGTATCCCGACGATCTGCTGAGAACCGCGCGCTACACGGCCTTCGGCGCTGTCTACGAGGACACGACGCGTGTCGAGCAGCCCGGCGGCGTCTGGGACCGCCTGCTCGGTCAGTTCGCGTCGGGGGACCGCAGCCGGCCGGCCTGGGGCATTGGCGAGTCCGGCTTTCACGGATTCAGCGCGGGCAAGGACCTGGGAACGGTGCGGACCGTGTTCCTGGTGGAGGATCGGTCGGAGGGCGCGGTGCTCAGAGCTCTCAAGAGCGGCCGCATGTACGCGGTGCAGCGAGAACGCGAGGCCGAGCTCGTGCTCGCCGAGTTCTCGGCGCGGGCGGGCGCCGCCACGGCGGTGACCGGTGAGACCCTGCCGGCAGGGGAGGCGACGCCGATCGAGATCTCGGTGGCTGTGGAGGCGACCGGCGGCCCGTCGCGCGAGACTCGGGTGACACTGGTGCGCAACGGCGCGGTCGTCGCGGTGTGGACCGGACCGACGCCGATCCGGGCGGTCCACCGCGACACCTTCGACGGTGCGCCCGCGTTCTACCGGCTCGACGTTCGAAGCCCCGGCCACCTGCTCAGTAATCCGATCTTCGTGAAGCGGCCGTGAGCGCGGCCGAGATACGCGGATGAAAATCGCAATCCACCAGCCGCACTATCTGCCTTGGCTCGGGTACTTCGCCAAGTGGGCCGCTGCCGACCTCTTCGTGTTTCTCGACACCGTGCAGTACGAGAAAAATGGCTGGCAGAACCGCAACCGGATCAAGACTCGCGACGGACCGCGTTGGCTGACGGCCCCGGTCCGCGCCCGCCTCGGCACGGCAATCCGCGACGTGATGATCGACACGACCCAGCCCTGGCGCGCGCAGCACTTCCGGGCGATCGACAACGCCTACGCCAAGGCGCCGTCGTGGCCGCACCACCGGGACGAGCTGCAGAGCTTCTACGGCCGAGAGTGGGATCGCTTGGCGCCGCTCGCCGTCGAGAGCGCCCAGTGGCTGGCCCGGGCGCTCGGCATCTCGATTCCGACGCAGCTCGCGTCGGATCTCACTCTCCCCGACAGGGCTCGGACGGACGCGACGGCGCGGCTCGTGGCGCTCTGTCAGGCCGTCGGCGCCGACACGTACCTGGCCGGGCGCGACGGCGCCCTCTACCTGGACGCGGACCAGTTCGCGGCCGCGGGGATCGCGGTCGAGACGCAGCGGTACGAGCACCCCGTGTACGCTCAGGAACACGGGGAATTCGCTCCGTTTCTCTCCGCGCTTGACTTATTATTGATGTACGGCGATGAGGCCCTCGGCATTCTCTGTGGAGGAAGCACGTGGTTGCCTCTGTTGCCCGAGCCACGATAGGTGAACATCCTCGCCTTCGGCGCGCACCCCGACGACATCGAGTACGGCTGCGGCGGCATGCTGGCCAAGTACGCGCTACGCGGGCATGCCGTCTATCTGTTCATCGCCTCCGACGGCGCGCTCGGCGGCGACGCCGAGGTGCGGCGGCGGGAGCAGAAGGACGCGGCACGCATCCTGGGCGTGCGCGAGGTCTTCTGGGGCGACTACCGGGACACCGAGGTGCCGCTCACGCGGGAGATCATCGTCCGGCTCGAGGCGGTGATCCGGAAGATCGAGCCGCGGATGATCTTCGTCAACTCACCCGACGACACGCACCAGGACCATCGCAACCTGGCTCAGAGCGCAATGTCGGCGACACGCTACGTGCCGAACTTCCTCTTCTACGAGGTGCCGTCGACGGTGAACTTCGCCCCGAACTGCTCCACGGACATCGCCGAGGTGCTGGACACGAAGCTGGCCGGCCTCGAGGCGCATCGGTCGCAAGTGACGAAGACCAACATCGAGGATCTGACGATCCTGGAGCTGGCGCGGTCGTGCGCCAACTTTCGGGGCATTCAGGCGCGGGTCAAGTACGCGGAGGCGTTCCAGTCGGTCAGGCTGCTCCTGAATCTCTGAGGCCCCGCAGCTGGGTGACGTCTCTCGCGCACCGGGTGAAATCGGGCGTGTCGGAGCCACGTGCGCCCCTCTCAGGCCACCCTCGATCGAAGCCGGGCTCATGGACCCCGCTCCAAGAAGACCCGCGACCATGATCCCCCACTCTCGGCCGACGATCGGCGATGACGACGCCGAGCGGGTCGCGCGCGTCGTCCGCGGAGGCCACCTGGCGCAGGGGCCGGAGGTGGCATCATTCGAGCGCGGGCTGGCGCAGCGCCTGGGCGTCGCCGCCGCGGCCGCGGTCAGCTCCGGCAGCGCCGCACTCGAGCTCGCGCTGCGTGCACTCGACGTGGGTCCGGGCCACGAGGTCATCATTCCGACCTACGCCTGCGACGCCGTCTATCACGCGGTCACGCGCTGCGGGGCCACGCCCGTGCTCGCCGACGCCGACCCGGAGACGCTCGGGCTGTCGGCCGCGGACGCGACACGCCGCCGCACGGCGCGGACGCGTGCCGTCATCGTCGTCCACCCTTTTGGCCTCGCCGTGGATCTCGACGACTTCCAGGCGCTCGGCGTGGCGCTCGTGGAGGACTGCGCCCAGACGCTGGGCGCGACGCTCGGCGGTCGTCCGATGGGCGCGCGTGGCGGGCTCGCTGCGTGCTCGTTCTACGCGACCAAGCTCCTCACGACCGGCGAAGGGGGCGCGGTCACGGGTCGCGCCGATCTCGTCGCCCGCGCGCGGGACGCGCGCGACTACGACGAGCGGACCGACCTGGCGCCACGCTTCAACTACAAGATGACGGACATGCAGGCGGCGCTCGGCCAGAGCCAGCTCGCACGCCTCGACGCCTTCATCGCGCGCCGCCGGGCGCTGGCCGCGCGGTACCGGGCGGCGCTCGCACGCGCCCCGCGCTGCCGCGTCCCAGCCGACGCGGGCGAGCGTCACGTGTACCACCGCTTCGTGGTCGCCATCGAGTCGCCGCTGACTCCCATCCTGGCCCACCTCGAGCGGCGAGGCGTGACGGCGCGGCGCCCGGTCTTCCGCCCGATTCACCAGGCGCTCGGTCTCTCCGGCTATCCGAACGCGGAGCGGCTGTGGGCGGAGTGTCTGTCGCTGCCGTGCTACCCGCTGTTGACCGACGGCGAGGCGGACGTGGTCGCGACGGCGCTTCTGGAGGCGCTATGACGAAGCCGGGTCGCGCGTGACGGAGCCGGGTCGCGCCTCTCTCAGGCCACCCTCGATGCAAGCCGGCCTCACGGCCCCCGCTACAATGATCCCGCATCTGGCCCGTCTGGCGCTGGTGGGGCTGCTCTTGCTCACGCCGATCTGGGGCCGGGACCACGCCGCGCGTCTGCCGTGGCTCTATCTGGTGGCGCTCGCGTTCGCGGTCGCGCTCTTCGCCGCGCCACTCGTCCGGGCGCTTGCGTTGCGGTGGGGCGTGCTCGACATGCCGGCCGCCCGGAAGGTGCACGACGTCGCGACGCCGCTTCTCGGCGGAGCGGCCGTCTACTGCGCGTTCGCGGTGACCGTGTTGAGCAGCTTCGACTTCTCGCTCCAGCTCAAGGGAGTCGCCGTCGGGGCGACGCTCGTCGCCGCGATCGGGATTCTGGACGACATCACCGATCTCCGGGCCTCCCTCAAGCTCCTGGGTCACGTCGGCGCCGCCGTCGCGGCGATCGCATACGGTGTCGTCCTCAACATCGCGCCCTACTGGGTGCCCGGCTTCGCGTGGCTGAACGTGGGCCTGACGATCCTCTGGTTCGTCACGGTGACCAACGCGATCCAGTTCCTCGACGGCATGGACGGGCTCGCCACCGGCCTCGGCGTCATCGCCGGCATCTTCTTCAGCATCGCCGCGCTGCAGACGGAGCAGCGCTATCTCATGTACCTGTCGGCCGCGCTGGTGGGCGCGTGCCTCGGCTTCCTGCCGTACAACTTTCGTCCCGGCCGTGCCCAGATCTTTCTCGGCGACAGCGGCGCCACGTTCATCGGCTTCACCCTCGCCGGCCTCGCGGTGATGGGGGAATGGGCCGAAGGGGATCCGCTCATCGCGCTGCTCACGCCGTTGCTCATCCTCGGCGTGCCCCTCTTCGACATCGGCTTCGTCGGGCTCGCGCGCATCGTGACGGGGAAGGTCCATTCGCTGCCGGAGTGGCTCGCCTACACGGGCCGGGACCACATCCACCATCGCTTCGAGCAGCTGGGGCTCACCAAGAAGGAGAGCGTGCTGCTGCTCTTCTTCCTCGCCGCGACGCTCGGCCTCTCGGCGATCCTGTTGAAGGACGCGACGCCGCACGAGGCGGTGCTCGTCCTGATCCAGGCCGCGTGCGTCCTGGCGATCGTGGCCGTGCTGGAGGGCGTGGGGCGATGGCGCCCGCGCCCGTGAGCCTCTCCGCCAGGCGTATGATGAGATCATGAAGGTTCGCAAGGCGGTCTTTCCCGCCGCCGGCCTCGGGACGCGGTTCCTGCCCGCGACGAAGGCGCAGCCGAAGGAGATGCTCCCGCTCGTCGACAAGCCGATGATCCAGTATGTCGTCGAGGAAGCGGTCGCCTCGGGCCTATCCGAGATCATCATCGTGACCGGGCGGGGCAAGCGCGCGATCGAGGATCACTTCGACGCGGCCTTCGAGCTCGAGTACTACCTCAACGATCGGGGCAAGACGGAGGAGCTCGCCCAGATCAAGACCATCTCGGAGCTCGCCTCCGTCTCCTACGTCCGCCAGAAGGAGCCGCTTGGGCTCGGCCATGCCATCCTCTGCGCCCGCTCGCTGGTCGGCGACGAGCCCTTCGCCGTGTTCCTCGGCGACGACATCATCGGCGCCGCTCCGTCGCCATGCATGCGGCAGCTGCTCGACGTGGCCGAGCGGTATCAGGGACCGGTGATCGCGGTCCAGCGCGTCCCACGCGAGCGCATCCATCAGTACGGAGTGATCGCCGCCCGGCCGGTCGAGGGCCGCGTGCACGAGATCCTCGACCTGGTCGAGAAGCCCCGACCCCAGGAGGCGCCGTCCGACCTGGCCATCATCGGGCGGTACGTCCTGCCGCCCGAGCTTTTCGCGATCCTCGGCGAGACGCCGGCGGATCGTCGCGGCGAGATCCAGCTGACCGACGCTCTGCGGGCTCTGCGGAGGCGTCGCCCGATGTACGCCGTCGAATTCGAGGGCACGCGCTACGACACCGGCGACAAGCTCGGGTTCCTCAAGGCGACCGTCGAGTTCGCCCTCGCGCGTCCCGACCTGGCCGACGAGTTCCGTACCTACCTGAAATCCCTCAACCTCTGAGAAACGCCCCGCCGAGCAAAGACGCCGCCGGCCCGGGCGGACGCGGGTCGGGGTGGCGGGTGGGGTCGACGAAACCCGTTCCCTCCAAGCGACGACGGACGTCTCCGCACATGGATGGAGCCCAGCCGCGGCGGGCAAGGCGGACGCGTGCCGCGTGGTTGAGCGACCCCATCCGCCACCCCGAGCCGCGTCCGCCCGGGCCAAGTTTGACTTGACTGCGCGCTTCTGCCACACTTTTCGCCACCTTCGGAGTGGTCCGAAGGGCGCAGACACTATGCCGAATACCCCGAAGCGCCCGTTTCACACCGCCGCCGACGCCGACATCAAGCGCGGCGAGGTCTCCGACGTCTACTTCGCGCGCACGGTGCAGATCCTGACCCATCGCGGCGACCGCAAGCGAGTCAAGGCCGAGATCTATCTGAAGTCCCTCCCGGAGGACTGGCAGTGGGGCATTCTCGCCGGCGTCGAGGAAGCGGCGGCCCTCCTCGAGGACCAGCCGGTGGACGTGTGGGCAATGGACGAGGGGATCCTCTTCGAGCCGTACCAGCCCGTGCTCCGCATCGAGGGCACATACGTCGAATGGGCCCAGTACGAGACGGCGCTGCTCGGCCTCCTCTGCCAGGCGTCGGGCATCGCCACAAAGGCGGCGCGCTGCAAGAAGGCGGCGGGCGAGCGCCAGGTGATCTCCTTCGGGGCGCGGCGCATGCATCCGACGCTGGCGCCGATGATCGAGCGCAACGCGTTCATCGGTGGATGTGACGGCGTCGCGGTGACGAAGTCCGCCGAGCTGATCGAGGCCGATCCCATGGGGACGATCCCGCACTCGCTCGTCCTCATGATCGGCGACACGGTGGAGGCCCTGCGGGCCTTCGACGCGGTCGTCGACCCGAAGGTTCGCCGTGTCGCGCTCATCGACACGCTGCAGGACGAGAAGTTCGAGGCGATCCGTGTCGCCGAGGCCCTCGGTAAGGATCTCTACGCCGTCCGCCTGGACACGCCGTCGTCGCGTCGCGGCGATTTTTACCGCATTCTCGAAGAGGTTCGCTGGGAGCTCGACCTGCGCGGCTACAACCACGTCAAGATTCTCGCCTCCGGCGGCGTCGACGAGTACGAGATTCTCGCGCTGAATCCGGTCGCCGACGGCTACGGCGTCGGCACCTCGATCGCCAACGCGCCGGTGCTCAACTTCGCCCTGGACATCATGGAGATCGAGGGGCAGCCCGCGGCCAAGCGGGGCAAGTGGTCGGGCGCCAAGGACGTGTACCGGCGCCGCGGCACGCGCGAGACGGTTGTGCTGCCGGCCGGCAGGCGGCCGCCCGACGGTGTCGCCTGGGAGCCGCTGCTGAAGCCGCTCATCAAGGCGGGACGGATCGTACGCGACCTACCGCCTCCGCGCACGCTCCGCGACTTTGTCCTCGATCAGCTCGGATCGGTTCCGCTCGACACGCTGCGGAGGCAGGGACTCCGGCGCGACTACTAGGCGCCGGCCTATGTCTGTTCTCGACGAGATCGTCGGCAACACGCGTAAGGAGGTCGCGCGACGCCGGGCCGCCATTCCCCGCGCCGGCCTCGAGCGGCAGTGTCGGGAAGCGCCCCCAGCGCGCGACTTCGAAGGCGCCCTCTGCCCTCTGCCGGGTGCGGTGCGACTGATCGCCGAGGTGAAGAAGGCGTCACCCTCGCGCGGCGTGCTCGCCCGCGGCCTGGACCCGGTGACCGTGGCCACCGCGTACGCGAGCCACGGAGCCCACGCGATCTCGGTCCTCACCGATGAGAAGTATTTCCAGGGGAGCCTCGACGATCTGCGGGCTGTGCGCGCGGCGGTCGACGTTCCGCTGCTCCGGAAGGACTTCACCATCGACGAGTATCAGCTCTGGGAGTCGCGCGCCGCGGGCGCCGACGCGGTGCTGCTGATCGTTGCGATTCTCGAGCCGGCGCGGCTGGGTGATTTGCTCGCCGCCGCGAAGGGACTCGGCCTCGCCGCCCTGGTCGAGTGTCACACGGCCCCCGAGCTCGATCAGGCCCTTACCGCCGGAAGCCGCGTCCTCGGGATCAACAACCGCGACCTCGCCACCTTCGAGACGCGCCTGGAGACGACGCTGGAGCTCTTGCCGTCGATCCCGCCCGGTCCCATCATCGTCAGCGAAAGCGGCTTCTTCACTGGCGCCGACGTACGTCGGGTCGTCGCTGCCGGCGCTCACGCCGTGCTGATCGGAGAAGCACTCGTCCGAGCCGGCGACATCGGCGCGAAGATCCGGGAGCTCACGCTGAGCGAGCAGGAGATGCGCAGATGACGCGGCGGGTCGACCGCGCGCATCGCGAGCCGGGGGGGACACGGGGACGGCGGGTTGGCCGCGCGCATCGCGAGCCGGGGGGGACATGGGGGGGGCGTCTCGCCCCACCCATGCATTGACAATCAAGGTCAAGATTTGCGGCATCACCAACCTGGACGACGCGTTGACCGCCGTCGAAGCCGGCGCCGACGCCCTCGGGTTCATCTTCGTCGAGAACACGCCGCGCTTCGTGACGCCCGAGCAGGTGGCGCCGATCGTCCGCGCCCTGCCGCCGTTCGTCACGCCGGTGGGCATCTTCTGGGACCACCCGGCCGGTCACGTCAAGGCGGTCGCCGAAGCGTGCGGCCTGCGCGCCCTCCAGTTCCACGGTGACGAGAAGCCGGAGGATCTCGAGGGCTACGCGCTGCCAGTGATCAAGACGATCAAGCTCGCGCCCCCCTCGGGCGCGCTCGAAGGGCGCCGGCCGTGGACGCCGACCGTGAGGTTCCTCCAGTATCGCAAGTACGCCGCCGCGCTCCTGCTCGACAGCGCCGCACGGTGGAGCGAGGGCGAGCCGCGCCAGCCGATCGAGTGGACGATCGCGCGCGACCTGGCGAGCCAGCGGTGGCGCATCATCCTCTCCGCCGGGCTCACGCCGGAGAACGTCGCCCGCGCCGTCGCGACCGTGCGCCCGTACGCGGTCGACGTGAACTCGGGCGTCGAGGCTCAGCCGGGCCGCAAGGATCCCGACAAGGTGTGGCGATTCGTCGCCGAGGCAAAGGGCGTCCGGTGAAGCGCACGCTCCCGGATGCGCAAGGCCACTTCGGCCGCTTCGGCGGCCGCTTCGTGCCAGAGACGCTCATGGCGCCTCTGATCGAGCTCGAGCGAGCGTGGACGGCGGCGAAGCGCGATCGGCAGTTCCAGCGCCGACTCGCCGCCCTGCTCCACGACTACGCGGGACGGCCGACCCCGCTCTACCTGGCCGAGCGACTCACCGAACAGTGCGGCGGCGCTCAGATCTATTTGAAGCGTGAGGATCTTTGTCACACCGGCGCTCACAAGATCAACAACGTCCTCGGCCAGGCGCTGCTGGCATCGCGGATGAAGAAGCGGCGCGTGATCGCCGAGACGGGCGCCGGCCAGCACGGCGTGGCGACCGCGACCGCGGCGGCCCTCCTCGGTCTCGAGTGCGACGTCTATATGGGCGCCGAGGACGTCGAGCGCCAGGCGCTCAACGTTTTTCGCATGCGCCTGCTCGGGGCGCGCGTGATCTCCGTCGAGGCGGGCAGCCGGACGCTGAAGGACGCGATCAACGAGGCGCTGCGCGACTGGGTCACCAACGTGCGGACGACGTACTACCTCCTCGGGTCGGCGCTGGGCCCGCATCCCTATCCGGTGATGGTGCGTGACCTCCACGCCGTCATCGGGCGGGAGACGCGCCGTCAGACGCGCCGCGTGCTTCGCCGGCTCCCCGACGTCCTGGTCGCGTGCGTCGGCGGTGGATCGAACGCCATCGGGCTCTTCCACCCGTTCATCGCCGACCGCCGCGTGCGGATCGTCGGCGTCGAGCCGGGCGGGGAGGGGATCGCGACCGGGCGCCACGGCGCCTCGATGAGCGCGGGCGCGGTCGGGGTGCTCCACGGGTGTATGAGCTATCTGCTCCAGAATGACGACGGGCAGATCGCCACGGCGCACTCCATCTCGGCCGGCCTCGACTATCCCGGCGTCGGGCCCGAGCACGCCTACTACCGCGACGCGGGGCGATTCGAGTTCGTCTCGGTCACCGACCTGGAGGCGCTCGAGGGATTCGAGACCCTGACGCGTCTGGAGGGCATCATGCCGGCTCTGGAGTCGGCGCACGCCGTGGCGCACGCGATCCGGCTCGCCAAGACGCTGCCGCGATCGAAGGCGATCGTGGTGGGCCTCTCGGGCCGCGGCGATAAGGACGTCCACGTGGTCGCCAAGGCGCTGGGAAAGGCGATCGGATGACGCGCCTGGAGGCGACCTTCGCCCGGCTGCGCGGGCGTGGCGAGCGCGCGCTGGTGACCTACTTCATGGCGGGCGATCCGTCACTCGCGGACACGCGGCGGCTCGTGATCGAAGCGGCGCGGCGCGGCGCGGACGTCGTGGAGCTGGGGGTGCCATTCTCGGATCCGCTCGCGGACGGTCCGGTGATCCAGCGCGCCGCGATGCGCGCCCTCGCTGCCGGCACCACGATGCCACGCGTCCTCGAAACGGTGGCGACGCTGCGCGCCGAGGTGAGCGTTCCGCTCGTGCTCCTCGCGTACTACAACCCCGTGCTCGCGTTCGGTCTCAAGGCCTTCGCTCGGACGGCGGCGGACGCGGGTGTCGACGGCGTGATCGTGGCCGACCTGCCGCCGGAGGAGGCCGACCCGCTGGCGGCTGAGGCCGAGGCCGCCGGTCTCGACCTGATCCACCTGGTGGCGCCGACCTCGACGCCGTCGCGCGTGCGTCTCATCGCGCGCCGGAGCCGCGGCTTCATCTACGTCGTCTCACTCACCGGCGTGACTGGCGAGCGCCGGGAGTTGCCCCCAGACCTCGCCACCCAGATCCGAACGCTCCGACTCGTGACAACGAAACCGGTGTGCATCGGATTCGGCATCAGTACGCCCGCTCAGGTCGCGGCGATCGGGCGCCTTGCCGACGGCGCGATCGTCGGCTCGGCGATCGTGCGCCTCGTCGAAGAGCGGGCGGGCTCGCCGACGCTGGTCGGGGACGTCGGCACGTTCATCGCCGAGCTCAAAGCGCCTCTTCGACCTGGGTTGGGAGACCCCCCCCAGACCCCCCCGGCGGGAGCCGAGTCGGGAGGCGAGTCGGGAGCCCCTGCCCAGACCCCCCCGGCGGGAGCCGGGTTGGGAGCCCCTGCCCAGACCCCCCGGGCGGCCGGCGCGAGGCTTTAGAGACTCATGGTGTGGTTCAGACGCAAGGCCGACGAGCCGGCCGGCAAGGCGAGCAAGGTCGTCATCGCCGAAGGCCTCTGGATCAAGTGCGACTCGTGCAAGGAGATCATGTACCGCGCCGAGGTGGAGCGGGCGGGGCGCGTGTGCCCGAAGTGCCACTACCCCTTCCGGATCTCGGCGCGCGAGCGCCTCGGGCAACTCGCCGATCCGGGCTCGTTCGAGGAGCGCGAGACCGGTCTGGCGACGACCGATCCGCTGGCCTTCAAGGACACCAAGAAATACCGCGAGCGCATACGGGCCGCCGCCCAGAAGACCACGAGCGACGAGGCGGTGATCTGCGGCATCGCCTCGATCGGCGGGTTGCCCGCCGTCCTCGCCGTCTTCGAGTTCGGCTTCCTCGGCGGCAGCATGGGCTCGGTGGTCGGTGAGAAGCTCACGCGCGCGATCGAGCTCGCGATCGACAAGCACCTGCCCGTGGTCATCGTCTCGGCGTCGGGCGGCGCGCGGATGCAGGAGGGCATCCTCTCCCTGATGCAGATGGCCAAGACCTCTGCCGCGCTCGAGCGGCTCGGCGCCAGCGGGCTGCCGTACATTTCTATCCTCACCGATCCCACCACCGGCGGCGTCACGGCGAGCTTCGCGATGCTCGGCGACGTCATCCTCGCCGAGCCGCGCGCGCTGATCGGCTTTGCCGGGCCGCGGGTCATCGCCGAGACGATCCGTCAGCCGCTTCCCGAGGGATTCCAGCGCTCGGAGTTCCTGCTGTCGCACGGACAGCTCGACATGATCGTCGAGCGGCGCGACCTCAAGGAGATGCTCCGCCGCATTCTCGCCTTCTTCGCCGACCAGCCGCCCCGATCGGGGTAGCCGTCCGGTGACGTACGCCGAGGCCGTCGCCCGGCTCCTCGCCCTCCGGGGCGGCGAGCACGCGGGCATGCGTCAGGGGCTCGAGCGGATCGAGGGACTCCTCGACGCGCTGGGCCGTCCCGAGCAGCGGTACCGGCTGGTCCAGGTGGGCGGCACCAACGGCAAGGGCTCGGTGGCGGCGATGCTCGCCGCGATCCTCAAGGCCGCTGGCCACCGCGTCGGCCTGTACACCTCGCCTCACCTCGTCTCGTTCCGCGAGCGCGTCCGCGTCGACGGAGAGCCCATCCCCGAAGACGGCGTGGTCGACGGCGTCGAGGCCCTCGGCACGCTGGTGGCGCGGTTCGACGCCACGATGTTCGAGGCGACGACGGCGTTGGCCCTCGACCACTTCGCGCGCGAAGCCGTCGACGTGGCGGTGCTGGAGGTCGGTCTCGGCGGGCGCCTCGACGCGACAACGGTGGGCACGCCGGAGGTCGCGGTGATCGCGCGCGTCGATCTCGACCATCAGGCTGTTCTCGGCGCGACGCTCGCGGAGATCGCCGCCGAGAAGGCCGCGATCATTCGCGGCGGCGTGGCGATCTCCGCCGCCCAGGCGCCGCCGGCCGAGCGCGTCATCGTAGACCGCGCTTCGGCGTTCGGCGTTCGACTGCTCGTCGAGGGGCGCGACCTGACGGTCACGGTCGAGCAGCGCGGGCCCGGCGGCCAGCGCCTCACCTGCGCCGGCCGCGGCTGGTCCCTGGCCGGCCTCGAGCTCGGCATGCCCGGAAGCTTCCAGCCGTCCAATGCCCTCCTCGCCGTCACGGCGGCGCGGGAGCTCGGCGTGCGCGAGCCCGCCATCCGCGATGGGCTCGCCCGGGCGTGGTGGCCGGGACGCTTTCAGATCATCCGGCACGCGCGAGGGTTCCTCGTGCTCGACGGCGCTCACAATCCTGCTGGGGCCAGCGCCTTGGCTGCCTCGCTGCGGGAGGTTTTCGCGGACACCCGCGTCACGTTCGTGCTGGGGATCCTCCGCGACAAGGACGCCCCGGGCATCGTCGCGGCGCTTGCTCCGGTGGCCGACCGGTTCGTCCTGGTCGCGTCGTCGAACCCACGGGCCGCGGAGCCGGACACCCTGCGGGCCCTCGTGCCCGCCTCCGTCACGCGCGTCGACGTCGCTGGATCGCCGGTCGAAGCCCTGGCGCTCGCCGTCCGCACTGCCGCCACCCCGATCGTCTGTGTCGCGGGCTCGCTGTCGCTCATCGGTGACGTCCTCCGCCACCTCGGGGGCAGCGATAAGCCTTGCTCGCTCGAAAAGGTGGCTGGTAGCATGGGTCTCCTTTTCTGACGAGGACTTTCGGGACACTGATGACGCGGGTCCGGGCTTCGATCCTTCTCTTCATGAGCGCCGTCCTGGCTGCCTGCCCAGCCGTCGCGCAAGCGCAGGCCCCAGTGACCGTCCAGACAGCGGGCGGAGAGGTCACGATCGTGGCAGACCGCTTCGAGCAGGCCGGGCCCGACAACCTGCTCGTGGCGACCGGCAACGTCGAGGTCACCCGCGGATCGGCACGTCTCCTCGCCGACCGGATCGAGATCAACCGCGCGACCGGCGACGCCACGGCATACGGCCGGGTCATCTTCTACGACGGCGATGACCGGCTCACGGGCCAGCGCATCGACTACAACATCAAGACCGGCACGGGTGTCGTCTATCAGGGCGAGGCGCACGCGCCGCCTTACTACCGCGTCCTCGGGGAGCGCATGGAGCGAATCGGCGACAGCGTCTACAGTGTCCGGCGCGGCGTGTTCACGACCTGCGAGGACGACGTGCCGACGTGGTCCTTCCATCTGGGGTCGGCCACCGCCGACATGGAAGACCTCGTGTATGGGACGAACGCGTCCTTCTGGGTGAAAGGCCTGCCAGTCATCCCGTTCTTCCCCTTCTTCGCGGCGGCCATCCGTCGCGATCGCCAGTCGGGCTTTCTCGCCCCGCAGCTGGGGAGCTCCCGGCGCAAGGGACTTTTCGCCGAGATCCCGTTCTACTGGGTGATCTCCGACAGCCAGGACGCGACCCTGAGGTTCGACGCCTACCAGAAGCTGGGCTTCGGAGGCGCCGCCGAGTACCGGTACGTCCTCTCGCAAGAGCAGCGTGGCGCGTTGGCCGGAACCTTCATCGACGAAAACTTCAAGAACGGCGCCGTTCGGGGCTACGGGAGCGTCAAGCACGAATGGCAGATCGCGCCGGGACTTGCGCTACGCGCCGACCTCAGCGGGGTGTCCGACGACCTCGTCCTGAGGGAGTACACCTCCGAGCTCAAGCAGCGCTCCGCCCAGCGCGCCGAGTCCAATTTCTTCCTCACGAAGACGTGGACGAACTGGAACTTCGTCAGCCGCGTCTTCTGGTACCAGGACCTCACGGTCGCCCGCCCGGTCGAGCTCCAGCGGGTGCCCGAGCTCACTCTCCAGGGGATGCGGCAATCGCTCCCGGGGCTACCCGGGTTCCTGTACCAGGTGGACACGAGCGCGGTGAACTTCCTGCGCGACGTCGGCTCGGAGGGGGTTCGCCTCGACCTGCACCCGGTGCTCTCGCGCCCCATCCCCCTCGCCGGGTACATGACGGTCACGCCTTTCGTTGGCGGGCGGGCCACCGCCTACAGTAAAACAGTGACAGGGACCCACATTCCCCTGGCAGGAGGGCCGGCCGTCGAGGACACGAAGGATGATCCGCGAGTCCGCGAGTTGCTCGAGTTCGGGGCCGACGGCGAGAGCCGGGCCTCCCGCGTGTACGCTCTCGACGGGTGGGGCGGGCTCAGTGCGATGCTCCACTCGATCGAGCCCCGCGTGCATTACATCAGGATCGTCGGCAATAACTTCTACAGCCTGCCTCTCTGGACCGACCAGATCGATCGGATCCCCGAGGCCAACTGGTTCGAGTACTCCGTGACGAACCGGTTTCGCGGGAAGACGGTCAGCTCGGACAGCGCCGAGGCCGCGCGCCTCGACCTGGCGCGGCTCGTCCTGGCCAACGCCTATGACTTCGAGGCGCGCCGGTTCGGCAACCTCGCCGGCGACCTGACGCTCCAGCCGAGCAGCGTGTTGAGCCTTCACGCCGACGCAAGCTATAACGTCGAGGGAGACGGTCTCCAGGCGTACACGGCCGACACGACGGTCACCATCCCCCGCGTCACGACGGTCGTCGGGCTGCGCTACAATCGCCAGCAGCCGGTGAGCAATCCGTATTTCATCCAGGTCCCCGGAACGTTCAACCCGGGCGCCGGGGTGCCCGAAGCGTCGTCCATCCACTTTCTCCAGGGCGCGATCTCGGTCGAGGTCTGGAGGAACCTTACCCTGAAGGTCAATACGAACTGGGACCTCCGGACCGACACCTTCGTCGAGAGCCGTTTCGGGCTCGATTTCAAGTTCGATTGCTGGGCGCTCAGCGTTGCGTTCGTCAAGCGGAGCCGCGACATTGCCACCGGACAAACCGCCGACGACGAGCTCCGCTTCTCGCTACATCTGCTGGGGCTCGGCAACGTCCTGAGCACGAAGATGGGCGCGAGCATGCTCGACTCCGGAGCGAGGTACAAATGATCCCTTTCATCGACCTGACCCGCCAGCACGCGGCGCTCCGGGAGGAGCTGGGCGGCGCCGTCACGCGCGTCCTCGACTCGAGCCAGTTCGTAGACGCTGGAGCGCGAGCTGGCGGCCTTGTGCGGCGTCCGCTGGGCGCTCGGCGTCGCGTCGGGCACCGACGCGCTTCGGCTGGCGCTCTCGGCGCTCGGTGTCGGCCCCGGCGCCGAGGTCATCACGCCGGCGTTCTCGTTCGTCGCTTCCGCGTCCACGATCTTGATGGTAGGCGCGACCCCGGTCTTCGTCGACATCGATCCGGCGACGTATGCGCTCGACGTCGCGGCCGCCGAGCGCGCCATCACGCCCCGCACGCGCGCGATCATGCCCGTGCATCTCTACGGTCATCCGGCGCCCATGGATCGCGTCGTAGAGCTGGCGCGCGCCCACCGGCTTGCCGTGATCGAGGACGCGGCCCAGGCGGTGGGCGGAGCCTGGGCCGGACGGCCCGTCGGGGCCTGGGGTGACGCCGCGTGCTTCTCGTTCTATCCGACCAAGAACCTCGGCGCGTGCGGCGACGCCGGGATGGTGGTGACCGATCGCAGCGACGTGGCGGAGCGCGTCACGAGGTTGCGGCACCACGGCGACAGCGGTCGCTACCAGCACGTCGAGCTCGGCTTCTGCAGCCGGCTGGACGAGGTGCAGGCGGCGGTCCTCCGCGTCAAGCTCGTCCGTCTGGCGACATGGACGGAAGCCCGCCGGCGGATCGCCGCCCGCTACCGCGCGCTGCTCGCGGGCGTTCCGCTGGACCTGCCGACGGAGGCGGCGAAGGCGCGCCACGTGTACCATCTCTTCACCGTGCGACACCCGCAGCGCGATACGCTCGCCAAGGCGCTGACCGAGGCCGGGGTCGGGACGGCCGTGTACTACCCACGCTCGGTGCCGGATCAGCCGATGTTCGGCGGCGGCGAGCGGCGCTGGCCCGAGGCGTCGCGCGCGGCGCGCGAGGTGCTGTCGCTCCCGTGCTTCGCGGAGCTCTCCGACGACGAGATCGAGCGGGTGGCCGCTGCCGTGCGGCACGCGTGCGAGCGGTCATGACGCCGACGGCGGAAACACTCAAGCGGCGGCTGGCCGCGAGTCCAACCGTGGGGCTGATCGGGCTCGGCTACGTCGGGCTGCCCCTGGCGGTCGCCTTCGCCGAGTCGGGCGCGACGGTGATCGGCGTCGATCTCGACGTGCGCCGGGTCGCCGCCGTGCGGGCGGGCGAGAGCTTCATCGAGGATGTGCCGACGGAGCCACTGGCCCGCCTGGTGCGGGCCGGGCGCCTCAGCGCGTCGGACGACATCGGGGCGCTCAGGGACGCGGACGCGATCGTCATCTGCGTGCCGACTCCGCTGGGCAAGTCGAAGGAGCCCGATATCTCGTTCATCGTCGCGGCGGCCGATGCCGTAGCCGGCATCATCCGCCGCGGGCAGCTCGTCGTGCTCGAGTCGACAACCTACCCCGGGACCACGCAGGAGATCCTGGTGCCGCGCTTCCAGGCCAGGGGGCTCATCGCGGGGCGCGATGTCTTCGTCGCCTTCTCGCCCGAGCGGATCGATCCGGGCAATCGCCGCTGGACGCTCCGAGACATCCCCAAGGTCGTCGGCGGCGTCACCGACGCCTGCCGCGACCTCGCCTCGGCGCTCTACGCACGTGTGACCCGCGAGGTCGTGCCCGTGTCCGGACCGGAGACCGCCGAGATGGTGAAGCTCTTCGAGAACACGTTCCGGTCCGTCAACATCGCGCTGGTCAACGAGTTCGCGATCATGTGCCGGCGCCTGGGCGTCTCGGTGTGGGAAGTGATCGCCGCCGCGGCGACGAAGCCGTTCGGGTTCATGCCGTTCTATCCCGGGCCAGGCCTCGGCGGCCACTGTCTCCCGAGCGATCCGCACTACCTCTCGTGGAAGGTGCGGCTCGAGGGGTACGAGCCGCGCTTCATCACGTTCGCGGACGAGATCAACCGCCGGATGCCCGCGTACGTCGTCCAGATGGTCGCCGACGCGCTCAACGATCGGAGCCGCGCCCTTCGTGGCGCGCGGGTCCTCGTGCTCGGCGTCGCCTACAAGGCCGGCGTCGCCGACGTGCGCGACTCGCCCGCGCTCGAGATCATCGAAGGCCTTCTCGCCAAGGGTGCGATGGTCGCCTACCACGACCCGCATGTGCCGGCGGTGATGGTCGGCGCCGTCAAGCTCGAGTCGCTCCCGTGGGGCGCCGCCGGACTGGCGTCGTGGGACGTCGTGCTGATCCTCACGGCGCACGCCGACTACGACTGGGCGGCGATCGTCCGCGAGGCACCCCTCGTGATCGACACGCGCAACGCGACCGGCGGCCTGCCGCCCTCCCCCCACGTCATCCGCCTCTAGGGTGCGAGGCCGAGCGGATTGAATTCGCGAACGCTTGAACCGTCGCCCCGCGACACGGCGCCTCGCTCGACTCTTCCGTGAAGCCACGGAGCCCGGGGGCGGCGGGCGGGTGCCCGAGGGGTCGACCGGACCTGTTCCCGCCAAGTGACGGCGGGCCGCCGCGCGCCCAGACGGAGCCCAGCCGCCGTGGAGCAGCGCACGGGTGCCGCGTGGTCCAGTCGACCCCTCGGGCACCCGCCCGCCGCCCACGCCGCCCGGCGATCGCGGGAATGATTCGACCGATGCACGGTTAGCCGCGATGGCGATGCTCAAAGCGATCGTGGTCTCGATGCGCCCGCGACAGTGGGTGAAGAACCTGTTCGTCCTCGCGGGGCTGGTCTTCTCGCAGCGGCTGTTCACGGGCGCCGTGTGGACGGCGCTGGCGGCGTTCGCGATCTTCTGCGCGCTGTCCGGCGCCATCTACCTGCTCAACGACGTCGCCGATCGAGAGCGAGACCGCCTGGATCCGCGCAAGCGCGTCCGGCCGATCGCCGCCGGCCGGCTCCCCGTCGGGGTCGCCGTCGCGGCGGCGGCCGCGCTCGTCGCGGCGGGCCTCGCGCTGGCCGCGCTGCTCTCGCGCTCGTTCCTGGTCACGGCCCTCGCGTACGTCGTCCTGCTGGTCGCCTACTCGGCATGGCTCAAGCACGTCGTCATCGTGGACGTGATCGTCGTCGCCGGCGGGTTCGTGCTGCGCGCCGTCGCGGGCGCGGTCGTCATCGCCGTCGAGATGTCGGGCTGGCTCCTGATCTGCACGATCTTGCTCGCGCTGTTCCTGGCCCTCGGTAAGCGCCGCTACGAGTACCTGGCGCTGGACCAGGACGCGGCCCGCCACCGCCCGATCCTCGCCGAGTACAGCCCGGCGCTGCTCGACCAGATGATCGCCGTCGTGACCGCGTCCACGGTGACGGCCTACGCGCTCTACACGATGTCGCCCGAGACCGTGGCGAAGTTCCGCACGCACCTGCTGCCGGCGACCCTTCCCTTCGTGCTCTACGGGATCTTCCGGTACCTCTACTTGCTGTACCAGCGGCAGCTCGGAGGCAACCCGTCGGAGCTCCTCCTCAACGACAGGGCACTCCTCATCAACATGCTCGGCTGGATTTTCGCAGTGTTGCTGATCATCTACGGCGCACGGCTGGAGTAGAATAAACAGCATCATGCACAGCGCGGTCGCGCTCCTCCGCACGCGCCCGGAGACCGTCGTCGAGGACTACGGGCGCCTGATGCGCCTGGTGAAGTACGACCAGGTGCTGCGCCGCGACCAGGACCTGATCCTCAAGCTCAATCTCTCGTGGACCAAGTACTTTCCGGCGTGCTCGAGCCAGCCCTGGCAGGTCGACGGCGTGCTGACGACGCTGCTCGAAGACGGCTACGACCGCCGGCGGATCTTCCCCGTCGAGAACAAGACCGTGGTCACGGACCCGATCGCCGGATGCCGGAACAACAAGTGGCGTCCGGTGCTCGAGCGTCACGGCGTGCCGTTCATCCCGCTGCCCGGCGTCGAGTGGACCGTCTATAAGTTCCAGTCGCCGCTCCTGAAGCTGAACGCGATCTTCGCCGAGGGCATCGAGATCCCGAAGATGTACGTGGGGAAGAACGTATGCCACTTGCCGACCGTGAAGTGCGTGCATCCCGACACCGAGATCCTCCTCTCTGACGGAAGCCTGGTTCGGGCGGAGGCCTTGGTCAAAGAGTGGCAAGTTCGAGAGCCGGCCAGGGATCTACCGGACGGCGATCGCGTGAGCGAGGGTGAGGTTCGCGTCATCTCTTTGGCGAAGGGAGACTTGACGGGTGGGCACGCGACCCACTTCTGGCGCACGCCGCTGAATGACGTGGCGGTCTGGACGGTACGGACACGCACTGGGCGCCGGGTCACGACGTCACGCCGACACCCGTTCCTCACCCCCGACGGCTGGAGGTTGGCAGAGGAACTGCGCCTGGGGGATCGCATCGCGGTCGCTCGCCGGATCCGGATCAAGGGCTCGAGCCAGGGTCTGCCGGGCGTTGCATCCCTGGGCCACGACGCGATTGACGTCGACCAACTTCGAGTCCGACCCGGACACAAGCACGATGTCGGCGTCCAACGAAGGATCATCCGCGCCTATCTGGATGGGGGTACGATCACTCAGCTCGCTCGCGAATTCGGGACGCACTGGGAGACGATCCGATCGATCGTCCATCGTTATGGTATTCGGTCTCGCTGGCGTCGCGTCTGGGCGAAGGCGCCAGAGCGAACGTCGCCTGAGTTCTGGCGTTGGATGGGCTACTTCATCGCGGAAGGGTACGCGTGCGAGGCGCATGGCTCGTATCGAATCTCGATCGCGAACACCGATCCCGAGGTGCGCGCGGACTACATCACACAATGCCGGTCGCTCTTCGGCGTGGAGCCGAGGATACGTGGGAACGAGATCTACTTCGACGCTCTGAATCTGCGCCCCTTCTTCGAGGCGCTCGGTTTCACGGTTCCGACGAATTCTGCGACGAAGGCTGTGCCCGATATCCTCTTCAAGTGCCCCGACCACGAGATCGCGGCGTTTATCCAGGCCTATTTCGATGGCGACGGGACGGTGGACAAGTGCGGAGCCTGCGCCACGACGAAGAGCTGGCGCCTCGCGGGCCAGATCCAGATGCTTCTCTCCCGCCTCGGCGTCATCTCGTTCGTGGGCACGACTTGGAGCCGAGCGACGAACGGGCGCATGACCGAAAAGCAGAAGTACGCGCGGATCGCGGTCTATGGCGACGATGTCGTGGTGCTCGCCGGGCACGTGAGATTCCGTTGCGCGCACAAGCAGAGGAATCTCGAGCGTTTGGTAACCCGTCGGCGCCGCGGAAGGCGGCCAAGCAACTGGGACACGATACCGGTCGCTCCGGCGCTGTTCCGAATGACACGCCGGGGACTGGGGCTGACTCAGGCGAGCTCGGGCCGAGCCAGCACGGCCAACAACATCGAGAACGGCTACACCGAGCCGACGCGCGCTGCGGTCCGCTACTTCGTCGATCTCTTCGAGAGTCTCGACTCGTCCGGGCGATTCGCAGACGAGATCGCCTACATGCGGTTCCTCGCCAGCGAAGACATCGCCTGGGATCGGGTCGACGAAGTCCTGAATGAGCCAACGGACGTTTCATTTCTCTACGATCTCTCGGTTGAGGGAACCCACTCCTTCGTAGGGAACGGCGTAATCCTGCATAACACGCATGGGCATTCCCGTACCACCGGCGCGATCAAGAACGCGTTCGGCGGCTTGTTGAAGGAAGTGCGCCACTACGCGCACGAGTTCATCCACGAGGTGATGGTCGATCTGATGTACATGCAGCGCGAGCTCCATCCGAGCGTGCTTGCCGTGATGGACGGCACGGTGATGGGCGACGGCGCCGGGCCGCGCACGATGGTGCCGCGGATCGGGAACCTGATCCTGGCCTCGGCGGATCAAGTGGCGATCGACGCGATCGCGGCGCGGATCATGGGGTTCGATCCCCTGGCGATCCCGTATCTCCGGATGTGCCAGGAGCGTGGGCTCGGCGTGGCGGACCCGAAACGGATCGAGATCCTCGGCGACACGGACGCGGCGTCGATCTCGATGGGCTTCAAGACCAGCCGCAGCCTCGTGATCTGGGGCGACCAGCTGATCCGGCGGGGGCCCCTGCGGCCGCTCAAGCGGCTTCTACTCCACTCGCCCCTGGTGGTCTGGGCCCCGTTCGCCTCGAACGTCTACCACGACCTCCTCTGGTATCCGACAATCGGCCGGGCGCGCATCCGGACCTTCGCGGGCACCCCCTGGGGCCGGCTGTTCGAGACGTACTGAGATGGCCTCGCCGGTCCGCGTACGGTTCGCGCCGAGCCCGACAGGCCACCTCCACGTCGGCGGCGCGCGCACCGCGCTCTTCAACTGGCTGTTTGCCCGCCACCACCGCGGCGCCTTTGTCCTCCGCATCGAGGACACGGACCGCTCGCGCTCGACCGACGAGAACATCGTCGCGATCGTCGACGCGCTCCAGTGGCTCGGGCTCGACTGGGACGAGGGGCCGCCGACGCCGGGCTATCGTCAGACCGAGCGGCTCGCGATCTACCGCGAGCACGCCCAGCGGCTCCTCGCCTCCGGACGCGCCTACTACTGCGACTGCCCGCCCGAGCTTCTCGACCGCGAGCGGGGGGCCGCCCAGCAGCGGGGCGAGACGTTCCGGTATTCCGGACGCTGTCGCGACCGGGACCTCGGCGCCGGCGCGCTGCGCCTCCGGTTGCCCACCGCAGGCGCCACGGTGGTGAACGATCTCATCCACGGGCCGGTCACGTTCGAGCACAGCCAGCTCGACGACTGGATCCTTGTCCGCACGGACGGAACGCCCACGTACAACTTCTGCGTCGTCGTCGACGACGTCACGATGAGCATCACCCACGTCATTCGCGGCGACGACCACCTGTCGAACACCCCCAAGCAGATCCTCTGTTACGAAGCGCTCGACTACGCCGTCCCCGAGTTCGCCCACGTGTCGCTGATCCTGGGCAAGGATCGAAGCCGCCTCTCGAAGCGTCACGGCGCCACGTCCGTCCAGGCCTTCCGCGATTCGGGCATCCCCGCCGATGCGCTGGTGAATTACCTGGCGCGGCTCGGGTGGTCGCACGGCGACCAGGAGGTGTTCTCTCGCGCCGAGCTCGTCGAGCTCTTCGACATCAAGAACGTCGCCTCGTCCGGCGCGGTCTTCGACGCGACCAAGCTCGAGTGGCTCTCGCAACACTATCTGAAGACGATGAACGGCGCGCGGCTGGCAGAGCTGGCCGAGCCGTTCGTCAGGGCGGTCGGACTCACGCCGCCACCCGATCGCCCCCGGTTCATCGCCATGCTCGATACGCTCCGGGAGCGTGCGAAGACCCTCGTCGAGCTGGTCGAGCAGGGGCGGTTCTACTTCGAGCGCCCCGCGGCGTACGAGGCGAAAGCCGCGCAGACGCTCCTGACGGTCGAGGGCGCCCGGCGCCTCGGACTCGTGATCGCGCGGCTCGAGGGGGCGCCCGAGTTCACGGTGGCGGCGATCGAGCGCGTCCTCCGCGCGCTCACCGAGGAGCTCGGGCTCAAGCTCGTCGACCTCGCGCAGCTCGCGCGCCTCGCGGCGACCGGGCGCACGGCGTCGCCGCCCATCTTCGACGTGCTGGCCCTGATCGGGCGCGAGGAGTCGCTGGCGCGCCTGCGCCGCGCGCGCGAGGCCGCGGAGCGGACGGCGTGAGGCTCCTGCTCGCGCGCCACGGGCAGTCGGTGTGGAACCAGGTGCGGAAGTTCCAGGGCGCCAACGACGTCGGCCTCTCCGACCTCGGGCGCGCGCAGGCCGAGGCGCTCGGGCGGGCCCTCCGCCGCGGCTATCGCGTCGCGGTCGCGTACGTGAGCCCGATGCGCCGGGCCCTGGACACGGCGGAGATCGCGCTGGCCGGGACCGGGATCCCGCTGGTGCCCATCCCCGAGCTGCGCGAGCTGTCACTCGGCGAATGGGAGGGCTGCACGGTCGACGAGATCCGCGCGCGCGAGGGCAATCCGTACCTCGCGTGGGTCCGGTCGCCGCTGGATTGCCCGCCGCCCGGCGGCGAGCCCCTGCCGGACGTCTGCACCCGCGTTCGGCACGCGATCGGACGGATCGGCGCGGACCATCGAAACGGGGATGATGTCCTCGTCGTCGCGCACGGCGGGGTGATCAGCGTGTATCTCTGCCACTTGCTCGGCGTCTCGTTCAACGCGCTCTGGCGGATGCGGATCGACAACGGCTCGCTCACGATCGCCCGGCCGCCGCGCCTGGTGTCGGTCAACGACACGACGCACTTACCTCCTATGCCTGGCACCATGTGGTTTGACGTCTCGGGGGCAGGGGGCGGCCCGGGGGGTGCGTCCCCCTCGACCCGTGTAGTCAGGACTGACCCGATCACCGCGCGCCCGACACAGACGCCGCCGGTTGCTGCTAGCGTGGTCGAGGGGGACGCACCCCCCGGGCCGCCCCCTGCCCCCGAGACAGAGAGAGTTCCGTGACGGTCCTGCTCTCACTGTTCGGGGGCATGGCGCTCTTGCTCTACGGCATCCGGCTGAGCGGCGAGGCGCTCCAGCGGGCTCTCGGCGGCCGCTTGCGCAACATGCTCACGGGACTGTCGCGCAATCGGGTCTCGGCCGTGGCCTCCGGCGCGGCCATCACCGCCATCATCCAGTCGTCGGCGGCCACGACGCTCATGCTGATCGGCTTCGTCTCCGCGGGGCTCATGACCTTCCGGCAGACGCTGGGCATCATTCTCGGCGCCGACATCGGCACGACCTTCACGGTGCAGCTGATCGCGTTCCGCCTCACGGACTACTCACCGCTGCTCGTCGGGCTCGGCTTCCTGACGACGTTCGTCGCCCGCCGGCGTGTGCCGAAGGACCTGGGCCAGGCACTCCTCGGGCTCGGCCTCATGTTCCTCGGTCTCAAGCTCATTCTCGACAACGTGGAGCCTCTCAGGTCGACGCCCCTGGCGCTCGATCTCCTCAACGGGATCGGCCAGAATGCGGCGATCGGCGTGCTGACCGGCGCGGTCTTCAGCGCCCTCGTCACCTCGTCGGCGGCCACGCTCGGATTGGCGCTCGCGTTCGCGCACCAGGGGCTGCTGCCGCTCGACGGCGCCGTGGCGGTCGTGCTCGGGGCCAACATCGGTACGTGCGCGACCGCGCTCACGGCGTCGGTCGGCGCCACGGCCGAGGCCAAGCGCGTGGCCGTCGCCCACATCGCGTTCAAGCTGCTGGGCGCCGCCCTGGTCTTTCCGTTCATCGGGCCCCTCACCGCCGTGGTGGCGAGCACCGCGTCCGATCCGGCCCGCCAGATCGCGAACGCCCACACGTTCTTCAACATCGGGATCAGCCTCGTGTTCCTGCCGTTCACCCCGCTGGCCGCGCGGGCGATCGAGGCGCTCGTGCCCGACGACGTGCAGGGCGACAGCCCCTTCCGGACGCGATACGTCGACGAGCGCTCGCTCGACCAGCCGTCGCTCGCGCTGGGGCAGGCGACACGCGAGGCCCTCCGCATGGCCGACGTGGTGCAGGGGATGCTGCGCGACGTGCCGATCGTCTTCGCCAGCAGCCACCACGAGCTGCTCGAGGACGTGGAGCGACGGGACGACCAGGTCGACTTCCTCGAGCGGGAGATCAAGCTCTTCCTGGCGCGCCTGGGGCGCGACGCGATGGGGCCGGACCTCAGCCGGAAGGAGATCGGTCTGATCTCGGTCATCGGCAACCTCGAGAACATCGGCGACATCATCGACAAGAACCTGATGGAGCTCGGCCGCAAGAGGCTCTACCAGGCCCGCCGGTTCTCGGATGCCGGCTGGGCCGAGATCCAGGAGTTCCACGCCATGGTGTCGAAGAATCTCGAGCGCGCCATCGCCGCCTTCGCCGCGAACGACCGCGCCCTCGCGCAGGAGGTGCTGGACCAGCGCGCGCTCATGCGGCAGCGCGAGCGCGATCTGCGGGAATCCCACCTGGGGCGCCTGCGCGCCGGGCTGGCCGAGTCGATCGAGACGTCGGAGATCCACCTGGACGTCCTGACCAACCTGAAACGCATCAGCTCGCACGTGTCGGCGCTCGCGATCTCGATTCTCGAGGAGGTCTGAGATGAAGAAAGTCGAGGCCATCATCAAACCCTTCAAGCTGGACGACGTCAAGGAGGCGCTCACCGAGATCGGGGTGATCGGCATGACGGTTACCGAGGTGCGTGGCTTCGGCCGGCAGAAGGGGCACACGGAGCTCTATCGCGGCTCGGAGTACACGGTCGACTTCCTCCCCAAGGTGAAGATCGAGGTCGTCGTCCCCGATACCCTGGTGGACAAGGTCGTCGCCACCATCACCGGCGCGGCGAAGACCGGCTCCATCGGCGACGGCAAGGTGTTCGTGTTGCCGATCAACGAGTCGGTTCGGATCCGCACGGGCGAGACGGGCGAGTCGGCAGTCTGAACGCTGACACCGTCCGGCTCCTGACCGCCGGCGATCGCGGCGCGGCGGCCCGGCTCCGGCGGACGCTGCGGCAGCTCGGGTTCGCGGATCCGGGCAGGGCGGCGGCCAACCTCGAGAGCCTCACGCCGACGCCGCGCGACGCCGAGCTCCTGGCGCCGGCCTTTCCACGCCTCCTGGCCGAGCTCGCGGGGGCGCCGGACCCCGACATGGCGCTCAACAACCTCGAGCGCTACGCGGCCGCCGTCGACCGGTCAGTATTCTTCCGCACGCTCGCCGAGCATCCCGGTGCAGCGCCGCTGCTGGCGCGCCTGGGCGGCTCGAGCCAGGTGCTCGCCGACGTCTTGCGCCGGCGCCCCAGCAGCCTCGCGTGGCTGCTCGAGCCCGCTACGATGCGGCTCTGGTTCGCCGAGGACCTGGCGGCCGACCTGGCGCAGACGCTCGGCCCGTTCGAGGCGCGGGAAGCGCGGATGAACGCGCTGCGGCGCTTCAAGTACCGCCATCTCCTGCGCATCGGCGCGCGCGATCTCCTGGGCGACGCCGACCTCTCGGGGACGACCGAGGAGCTGTCGCATCTGGCCGACGCGTGCATCGGGCGGGCGCTGCGCGAGGCCGCGGCGACCGTGTCCCAGGCGTACGGGGCCCCGCTCGGCGCCGACGGATCCGAGACCGGGCTCGCGGTCATCGCCATGGGCAAGCTCGGCGGCGACGAGCTCAACTACTCGTCCGACATCGATCTGATGTTCGTCTACGGGGCCGACGGCGAAACGGCGGGTGGAGATGCCGGCCACCTGGCCAATGGCGAGTATTTCGCGCGCGTCTGCCGCGAGCTCGTCGGCTTGCTCGAAGAGATCACCGACGAAGGCTCTGCCTTCCGCGTCGATCTGCGGCTCCGACCCGAGGGGCGCATGGGGGGGATCGTCCTGTCGCTCGACGGGTACCGCGAATACTATCGGGATCGCGCCGAGCTATGGGAGCGCCAGGCCCTCATCAAGGCGCGCATCGCCGCCGGTGACGCGGCCGTCGGCGCTCGCTTCCGGGAGCTCGGGTGCCGGACCGTCTATCGTCCCGGACTCGACGCGCGCATCGTCCCGGCCATCCGCTCGATGAAGGCGCAGATCGACAGTGCCGTGCGCGCCAAGGGTAACGAGGCGACCAACGTCAAGCTCGGGCGGGGTGGGATCCGCGAGATCGAGTTCATCGTCCAGGCGCTCCAGCTCCTGTACGGCGGCGACGACCCGTGGCTGCGCGAGGCGAACACGCTGAAGGCGATCTTCCGGCTCACCGAGCGCGGGTACCTGGCGCCCGACCTCGGCCGGCGGCTCTCCCGGGCCTACGAGCACCTCAGAACGGTCGAGCATCGCCTGCAGATCCTGCACGAGCTCCAGACCCACACGCTTCCCAAGGACCGGCTGGAGCTCGGACGCCTCGCCCGGCGCGTCGGCATCCCGGCGCCGCCGGCCCGCGCGGCGAGGGAGTTCCAGGCGCGCCACCGGGCGGTCACGACGTCCGTGCACCGCGCCTTCCGGGAGTTCTTCGCGGTCCGCGAGCTCGCGCCGCGCCGCCGACCGCGCCTGACGAGCCTGACGGCGTTGCGGGCGACCGGGTTCAAGGATCCCGAGCGCGCGCGGCACAACTTGCAGCTGATCCTGGAGGGCCGCCCACTGGTGCCGTACGCGGCGCACCTCTCCGCCACGCTCGCGCGCCTCTATCCGATGCTCCTCGACGCGCTCTGGAAGAGCCCCGATCCGGACGAGGCGCTGAATCAATTCGAGCGGCTCCTGGCGGCAGCCGGACCGCGAGCCGGACTCGTGGAGCTTCTCGTCAAGGATCCGGATCTCCTGCTCGGGCTCGTCAAGGTCTGCGCCGGGGGCGATATCCTCACCGAGCTCCTGATCGCCCAGCCCGAGCTGCTCGCGTCGCTGGCCAATCCCGAGCGGCTCCTGGCCCGAAAGTCCAAGGCGGGCCTGCGCCTGGCGCTGGCCTGCGTCTTCGTTCCCGGGACGACACCGGTCGAGCGCCGCGATCGGCTACGCCGCGCGAAGCAGGCCGAGGAGCTGGCCATCGTCTGGCGCTACGTCCTCGAGGTCACCACCATCGACGGGTATTCGCGCGAGATGACCGCGCTGGCGGAGGCGACCCTCGCGGCCGGCTGGCTCCTGGTCCAGGAGCCGCTCGTCGAGCGCTACGGCGTGCCGCGCGACGCGTCCGGGCGATTCATCCCCGCGGTCATCGTGGGACTCGGCAAGCTGGGCGGCCGCGAGCTCGTCACCGGATCCGACCTCGACCTGTTCGTCGTCTTCGGTGAGGACGGTAAGACCGACGGCGCCGATCCGGTCGACGCCCACTGGTTCTACAGTCTCGCGGCCGAGCGGCTGGCGGGCGTGCTCGGCGACATCACGGCGGCGGGCGTCGCCTTCCCGGTGGACCTGCGGCTACGGCCCGGCAGCAAGGGGAGCGGCTTCGCCTCGAGCGTCGCCGCGCTCGAGCGTTACTATCTGGAGCATGGCGACCTGTGGGAGCGCCAGACGTTGACGCGCGCCCGGGTGATCCTCGGGGACCGCGCCCTCGCCCGGCGCGTGCGCCCGGCGCTGCGCCGGCTCGTCTACGGCGAAGCGCTTCCGCGCCCGGCGCTCAAGGAGATCGCGGAGGTGCGCACACGGATGGAACGCGAGCTCGGACGGGAGACCCGCGGGCGCGTCCACGTGAAGTACGGACGCGGCGGCCTCGTGGACGTAGAGTTCCTCGTCCAGGCGCTCCAGCTCGTCCACGGCCACCGCCACCCCGACGTGCGGCGGTTCACGACGGCGGCGGCGCTCAAGGGCCTCTCGCGCGCCGGTGCCCTCGAGGCAGTCGCGGCGTCCGAGCTCCTCGAGCGCTACCGCTTCCTCCGGCGCGTGTCCGCCGCGCTCCGGCTCCTCGGCGCGCGTCCGTCGGACACCCTCGAGCTGGCCGGTCCCATGCCCGCGCGCGTGGCGACCGCTCTCGGCTACGAGTCGCGCCAAGCGTTCCTCGAGGCCTACCGCGAAAACACTACCGCCGTGCGCGACGCCTATGAACGAAGCCTCGGGTTGACCGCCGACCGGAGCCCCGGGTCGACTGCGGACCGGAGCCCCGGGTCGACCGCGGACCGGAGCCGGGTCGCGCCTATCTCAGGCCACCCTCGGTCCGATCCGGGCTCCAGGACCCCGCTCCAATGAAACGCCTGTTCGTCATGGACGGCCACTCGCACCTATTCCGTGCCTACCACGCGGTCGGGTACCTATCGACGTCCAAAGGGGTGCCGAGCCATGCCGTGCTGATCCTCAGCACCATGCTGTGGAAGCTGATCCGCGAGGAGCAGCCCGACTACCTGGCGATCGCCTGGGACCCGCCGGGCCCGACCTTCCGGGACGCCCTGTCGGCGGATTACAAGGCGACGCGCAGCGCCATGCCCGACGACCTGGTCCGCCAGCTCCCCTACGTGCGCAGGCTCTTCGAGGCGCTCCGCACACCGGTGCTCGAGGTCGCGGGGTTCGAGGCGGACGACGTGCTGGCCACCGTGGTCGACAAGGCGCTCGCCGTCCCCGAGCTCGAGATCGTGGTCGTGAGCGGCGACAAGGACCTACTCCAGCTCGTTGGCCCGAGGGTTCGCGTGCTGAGCGTCTCCGGGCGGACCGGCGAACCCGTGCTCTACGACGAGGCGAAGGTGCGCGAGCGCTGGGGAGTCGAGCCCGGACAGATCGCCGACGTGCTCGCGCTGATGGGCGATGCCATCGACAACATCAAGGGCGTCCGCGGCGTCGGCGAGAAGACCGCGGTGAAGCTCATCGGCCAGTTCGGCTCGGTCGAGCGCCTCTACGAGAACCTCACGCTCGTCCCCGGCAAGCTCCGCGAGACGCTGGCCACGGGCCGGAAGGACGCGCTCCTCTCGCGCGAGCTGGCGCTCCTCAACCGTCAGGTGCCCGTCGCCCTCGATCTCAACGCGTTTCGCCGCGTCGAACCCGACTGGGGCAAGCTGCGCGTGCTCTGGATGGAGATGGAGTTCTCGCGGCTCGTGAAGGAGCTGCCGCCGCCGCCACCGCCGGCGGCCCCCGAGCCCTCGCAGCTCCTCGAGGGACCGGCCGCGATCGCCGCGTGGCTCGACGGCGTGCCGGCCGGAGCGCCGCTGGCGCTCGACTGGGCCGGCGAGTCGCCGCCGCCGGAGCCGCGCATCACCGGCCTCGCCGTGTTCCACCCGGCCGCCGGCGCGGCCGAGATCGGAGCCGGCGAGGCCCCCGCGTCGCTCGGCGCGCGTGAGCTGATCGTGCACGACGCGAAGCCCCTGATCGAATCCTGGCTCGCCCGCGGCGTCGCCCCGCCCCCGGTGCACGACTCGGCGGTCGCGGCCTACCTGCTCAACTCGGCCCGCCAGAGCTACCGGCTCGAGCAGGTCTGCATGGACGCGTTCGGCGACTGCCCGCCCGCGGCCGATCCCGCGCGCGCGCTCGGCAGGCGCGCCACGTTCGTCTGGCGCTACTGGGAGCACGCGGCCGCCGAGCTCAGAGCCCGCGAGCTCTGGACGATCTACGAGGAGATCGAGCGCCCGCTCGTCCTGGTGCTGGCGCTCATGGAGCGCCACGGCATCCGTGTCGACCCCGGGCGCCTCGAAGCGTTCGCGAAGGAGCTCGAGCGCGACCTCGACAACCTCACGCGCGAGATCTATCAGCTGGCTGGCGCCGAGTTCACCATCGCCTCGCCCAAGCAGCTGGCGCAGATCCTCTTCGAGAAGCTCAAGCTGCCCCCCATCCGGCGGACGAAGACGGGGTACTCCACGGACGCCGACGTGCTGACCGAGCTGGCGGTCGGACACCCGCTGCCGGCGAAGATCCTCGAGCACCGGAGCCTCGCGAAGCTCAAGGGCACCTACGCGGACACGCTGCCTGGGCTCATCAATCAACGCACCGGCCGGATCCACACGACGTTCAACCAGCTGGTGGCGGCGACCGGACGGCTCAGCTCGCAGGACCCGAACCTCATGAACATTCCGATCCGGACCGAGCTCGGCCGTCGCATCCGCCAGGCGTTCATTCCCGAGGCCGGATGGCGGTTCGTCGCCGCCGATTACTCGCAGATCGAGCTGCGGATCCTCGCGCACCTCTCCGAGGAGCCCGCGCTGATCGAGTCGTTCGCGCGCGGCGAGGACATCCACACGCGGACGGCCTCGGAGGTGTTCCATATGCCAGCGTCCGCGGTCACGTCGCTCCAGCGCACGATCGCCAAGAGCGCCAACTACGCGATCCTCTACGGCGTCTCCGCGTTCGGCCTGTCGCAGGCGACGAGGATCGACCAGAAGGAGGCGCAGCGGTACATCAGCGATTACTTCGCGAGCCATCCGCGCGTGCGGGCCTTCATCGACCGGACCCTCGCCGAGGGGCGCGAGCGCGGCCACGTGAGCACGCTCCTGGGGCGGCGCCGCTACCTGCCGGACCTCACGAGCGGCAACCCGGTCGCCCGCAACGCCGCCGAGCGCATGGCGATGAACGCGCCCGTCCAGGGCACCGCCAGCGACATGATCAAGATCGCGATGGTGCGCGTGCAGGCGGCGCTCGTCGCGCGCGGGCTGCGCGCGCGGATGCTGCTGCAGGTCCACGACGAGCTCCTCTTCGAGGCCCCGCCGGACGAAGTCGGCGCGGTCGAGGCCCTCGCCCGAGAGATCATGGCGTCGGCTCTGCCGCTGAAGGTTCCCGTCGTGGTCGACGTGAAGACGGGCGGCGACTGGGCGGAGGTATGAGCGCCCCGCGGAGGTTTCTGCTCGTTGGACTCACTGGCGGCATCGCGACGGGGAAGAGCACGGTCTCGGAGATCCTCCGGCAGCTCGGCGGCGAGATCATCGACGCCGATCGACTCGCCCGCGACGTGGTCGAGCCGGAGCAGCCGGCCTGGAAGCAGATCGTGGCGGAGTTCGGCCGCGGCGTCGTGACCGCCGAGGGCGCGCTGGATCGGAAGAGGCTCGGCGCGATCGTCTTCGCCGATCCCGAGCGGCGCAAGCGGCTCGAGGCGATCACCCATCCCGCGATCCGCGCCCGGTTCCAGGCGCGTCTCGACGAGCTGGCCGCGCAGGGGTTCGCGGGCATCGTGGTTTTCGACGCGCCGGTGATGATCGAGAGCGGCAACTACAAGAATATGGACCGCCTCGTTGTCGTCGTCACGGACGATGCGACCCAGGCGGCGCGGCTCCAGGAACGCGACGGCACCGACGAGGCTGAGGGCCGGCGGAAGATCGCCAGCCAGATGCCGCTTGCCGAGAAGGCCAAGCTGGCGGACTACGTCATCGACAACTCCGGCGCTCCCGAGGCCACCGCCGCGGAGGTGCGGCGCGTGTTCGCGGCACTCATGGCCGACCTCAGGGCGCGCGCGGCGGTGTAGGGGTCGGGCCGGATCATGACGAAGCGTCAGGCGCTCGGCCAGCACTTTCTCCGCGACGGGGCGATTGCCCGCGAGATCGTGGATCTCGTCAGGCCGACATCGCACGACCTCGTCGTCGAGATCGGGCCAGGGGAGGGTGCGCTGACCGGGATTCTGGCCGGCCGCGCCGGGCGCGTCGTCGCGCTGGAGATCGATCGAGCCCTCGGCGGGGCGTTGCGGGCGCGGCTGCCCGCCGTGGAAGTCCTCGACGCGGACGCGCGGACGTGGGACTACACAAGCCTCGCGGCGCCGGCCGGCGGGCGCGTGCTGATCGTCGGCAACCTTCCCTACAGCGTCGGGAAACCGATCCTCATGGCGCTGATCGGGGCCCGCGCCGCGATTCACGAGATGGCCCTGATGCTCCAGCGCGAGGTCGCCGAGCGCGTCGCGGCCCCGCCCGGGGGCAAGACCTACGGAAGCCTTTCCGTATTCACCCAGCTCCACTGCGACGTGCGCCTGGCGCTTCGCGTGCCCCCCGGCGCGTTTCGCCCGCCCCCGAAAGTGGAGTCGGCGGTGCTGCATCTGCGCATGCTGCGCGAGCCGCGTGTTCCGCTGGCCGACGCGCGGCGCTTCGAGACCGTCGTCCGGGCGGCGTTCGCCCAGCGGCGGAAGATGCTGGCGAACGCGCTGGGGGCGGGGCTCGGTCTTCCCCTGGATATCGTTCGCCGGGCGGCGACCGGGGCCGGAGTGGACCCGGCGCGGCGGGCCGAGACGCTCACCCTCGTCGAGTTCGCGGAGCTGACGGCCCGGCTGTCCTGAGCCGGGGTGGGAGTGTCCGGAAATCCTTACCGCAGTTGAATTTGCGGCCCTGGCCCGTCCTCGTTATTATGGATGCAATGCACACGCGCTTCGTGATGGCGACGGTGCTGCTCACGGCAAGCCTGACCGGGCTCGCGGTGTCCGCGTATCTCTATGTGTGGCCCGGCGCGGCTCGCGCGCCCAGATGGCTTCCGGCGCCGGTGCCCGAAGCCATCGTCCTGCGCCCCATGTTTCCGATCACGACCCGCGGAGTCGAGGTGAGGCGGGGGGACACACTCGCGCGCACGCTCGCGCGCGGAGGTATCGAGGCCCGCGCCGCCAACGAGCTCGCCGGACAGTTCGGACGAAACGGCGCGGACCTCCGGAAACTCCGGCCAGGCGCCGCGGTCGAGATCATCTCGAACTTCCGGAACGAGCCCATCCTCATCCGCTATGAGGCGAGCCCGTGGCTGTCGTTCGCCGCCCGCGCCGTGCGCGGCGGCTGGCAGGTGGGCCGTGCCGAGACCGTTCCCGACGTTCGGGTGGAGGCGGTAAGCGGCGTGGTGCAGCGCTCACTCTTCGATGCGGTCGAGCGGACCGGCGAGTCGGCCCGGCTCGTGCTCGAGCTGGTCGAGATTTTCTCCTCGGACTTCGACTTCACCGCCGACACACGCGCCGGGGACCGCTTTCGTCTCCTGGTCGAGAAGCGCTACGCGGGCGACGACTTCGTCGACTACGGCCGGATCCTCGTCGCCCAATACGCGAGCGGGGGCAAGACGCTCACCGGCGTCGGGCTCGAGCGGGCGTCGCACTACGGACACTACGACCTGGCCGGCCAGTCGCTCCGGAAGAGCTTCCTCAAGTCGCCGCTCGAGTTCTCCCGCGTCACCTCGGGCTTCACCTACGCGCGGCCGCACCCGATCCTCGGCGGGGTGCGTCCCCATCTTGCGATCGACTACGGAGCGCCGGTCGGCACGCCGGTGCGCGCCGTCGCGGACGGCGTCGTCGTCCATGCCGGGTGGAACGGTGGCAACGGCATCCAGGTCCATCTCCGGCATCGGTCGGGCTACGAGACCCAGTACAACCAACGGCACGTTCGTGAACCCGCTCGGTGAGAAATTCATCCCCGGCGAGCCGATCCCGGCGGCGGCCCGTCCCGACTTCCAGCGCCACGCGCGGGAGCTCCTCGCGCGCCTCGAGGCCACGGCTCCCTTCTAGTTGGACACGGGGGAGCGAGCGCCCCTCCCCATGTGAGCGCCCAAGGCCACTGTGCCGATGAACGAGCGTCGGTCAGTCACTGGATGATCTCATCGGCCCGCAGCAGCAGGGATTGCGGGATCGTCAGCCCAAACGCCTTCGCAGTCTTGAGGTTGATCACCATGTCGAACTTTGTCGGTTGCTCGACAGGGAGGTCGCTGGGCTTGGAGCCCTTGAGGATCCTGTCCACGTACACGGCGGCGCGCCGGTACATCTCGGGGATGCTGCCGCCGTAAAACATGAGGCCCCCGGCGTCCACGAACTCCCTGGCCGGATACATGGAGAGCAGGCGGTGTTTCGCGGCGAAGTCGACGATGCGTGTGCGGTAGGAGTGGATGAGTGGATCGGCCGTCGTCATGAGCGCGTCGGGTCGCTTCCCGGCGATCGCCGCGAAGACTTGCTCGAAATCGTGCGGACCCCGGAACTTGTGAGGCTCGAGCCTGACGCCCAAGGGGGTTGCCCACCGTTGCGTCTCTTGGAGGGCCAAGACGCTCCCGGGGTTTTCGGGGTTGTAGATCAGCGCGACGCGAGAGAGCTTCGGAGAGGCCAGCTTGAGCAGTTCCAACCGCTTGCCGTATTCAGGGCCAATGAACGCGACCCCCGTGATGTTGCCCCCGGGGCGCGGGTAGCTCGCGACGAGACCCGACTGATCGGGGAATGCGACGTTCGCAAACACGATCGGGATCATAGACGTCGCTTGCTTGGCCGCTCCGGAGGCCTGCGAGCCCGCAGTGCAGAGGACGTCCACCGGGAGACGAACCAGCTCAGCGGCGAGCTGAGGAAGGCGCTCGGTGCGCCCCTCGGCCCAGCGGACCTCGATGGTGATGTTCTGGCCTTCGACGTAACCGAGCTCGCGCAATCCAGCCCGAAGGGCCTCCAGGTTCGGGAGGCCGTCGGCGGCCGAGGCGGGTGATAGCCATCCGATTCGGTGCATACCCCTGGCCTTCTGCGCGTCGGCTGAGCGCGATGCCAGGACAGCGCCGACGGCGAGGCCGGTGACGAACGCGCGGCGGTCGATCATTGAATCACCTGATCCGCCCGCAACAGGAATGACTGCGGGATCGTCAGGCCCAGCGCCTTGGCGGTCTTGAGGTTGATCACCAGCTCGAACTTCGTCGGCTGCTCGACGGGTAGGTCGGTGGGCTTCGCACCTTTCAGGACCTTGTCCACATAGATGGCGCCGCGGCGGAATACCTCTGCACGGTCAGGCGAGTAGCTCATGAGGCCCCCGGCCTCCACGTGGTGTCTCGGCCCAAACATCGAAGGCAGTTTGTGCGTTATCGCGAGTTCCGCGAGCCGCTTTGCCTCGGCAATGAATATGGGGGTTGAAAGCACCAGAAGCCCGCCGGCGCGTTCTCGAACAATGGCCGAGAAGGCGCTGTCGAACTCCGTCGCGCTGCGCACAGCCACCGGTTGAAGCCGGAAGCCCAGTGCCCGGCCCGCGACCTCGACGGCTTTCAAGCCCGGTCCATGCGAAGGCGTGGCTGGGTCCCAGATAACAGCAACGCGCGAGAGCCCAGGGACGGCCTGCTTGAGCAGCTCCAGGCCTTTGGCGTTTGTCTCGGTCATCATCAGGGCGACCCCGGTGATGTTGGCGCCTGGTCGCGCGAGGCTGGCCACGTGGCCGCTGCCGATCGGGTCCGCGTGGCTCACGAATACTATGGGAATCGTTGAGGTCGCGCGCTTCGCTGCCTCAGTGTAGAAGGAACCTCCGGCAACGATGACATCGACCTTGAGCCGGACCAGTTCCTCCGCCAGGTCGTGGAGGCGGTCGTGCCGCCCCTCGCCCCAACGGTATTCAACGACGATGTTCTGGCCCTCAACCCAACCCAGATCACGCAGCCCTCGGTGGAAAGCTTCGATGGCATCCGGAAACATGGCCGGACTGTCCCACAGAAACCCGACGCGGTAGACCTTCCCTGCCTGCGCCGCGGCGGCGAGCGGCGCAGAGAAGGACGGAGCCAACCATGCGTGCGATGAACGTCCGCCGGTCCATCACTGAATCACCTCTGTCGCCCGGAGGAGGACGGACTGCGGGATCATCAGGCCGAGTGCTTTGGCGGCCTTCAGGTTGATGACCAGGTCGAACGTTGCCGGTCGCTCCACGGGCAGGTCGGCCGGCTTCGCACCCTTCAGGATCCTGTCGACGAAGTACGCGGCCCGCCTGTGCATGTCCGCGTAGCTTGGCCCAAAGGACATCAACCCACCCACCTCGACCAATTCCCGATAAGCGTGCACCCCTGGGAGGTGCTGTTGGGCGGCGAAGTCCATGATGCGTGCGCGGTGGCGCCCGGACGCTCCTTGACGATCGCGACGAATGCGTCGTCGATCTCTTTTTCAGTCCGCACTCCCAGGGACAGCACTTTCATTCGCAGCACCTGGGCCGCGGCCTGCGTCTGCTTCTCGGCGACGACCTGTAGCGGGCTGGCCGCATTCCAGAGCACGGCGATGTGCGAGACGTTGGGGACCACTTCCCTGAGCAGCTCCAACCGCTTCCCGTCCAGTTCCGGTGAGATCGAGGTCAACCCCGTGATGTTCCCACCGGGCCGGCTGAGGGACGGGAGGATACCCGTACCGACGGGATCGCCGACGGCGACCATGACGAGGGGGACCGACGTTGTGGCCTTCTTGACGGCGAGGGTGGCGGGTGTCCCAGCGGTCACGATCACGTCGACGTTCAGGGCGAGCAGGTCGCCGATGAGGGCAGGGAAGCGGTCATACTTTCCTTCAGCCCACCGATACTCGATCACAATGTTTCCGCCCTCGACATACCCGAGGTCACGCAACCCCGCGCGGAACGGCCCGACGAGATTGGTCTCGAGGGCAGCGGTGGAGTTCCCGAGGAAACCTATCCGGGGCACCTTCGCAGCCTGCTGCGCGTCGGCTTCGAGCAGCGCAAGATTGAGGCTGAGAGTGAGAATGACCGCGAGCCCGATCAACCGCATGCTGCCGGGGAGTCTAGCCGAAGGCCACTATGCGCACCAGCGCCCCGGCACTTACTCGATCACCTGATCCGCCCGGCCCAGCAGTGATTGCGGGATCGTAAGCCCGAGCGCCTTCGCTGCGGAGAGGTTGATGACCAGTTCGTACCTTGTCGGCTGCTCTACGGGCAGGTCGCCCGGCTTGGCCCCCTTGAGGATTTTGTCCACGTAGATGGCGGCCCGGCGTAACTGGTCGTAGAAGTTCAACGCATACGACATGAGGCCTCCGGCGTCCACAAACTGCCGATGCCCCCACATCGCCGGTATCCGACTCTTGGTAGCGAGGTCCACGAGGGCCTTTCGATTTCTCTGCTCCAGGGTCAGAACACCCGCCGCCACGAAAAGCGCGTGGGCACGCTCTCGGGTCATCGCGGCAAAGGCGCCCTCGAACTCGCCAGGTGCTCGCACCTCGAGCGGGTGCACGGTTAGGCCCAGGGCCGGCGCCGACTCCTGCAGCTCCTTCAACACCAGCACATTGGATCGGTCGGACGGATTGTAGAGCACCGCGAGGCGGGAAGCTTTGGGGGCAACTTCCTTCAAGAGCTCCAACCGTTTCCCACCTAACTGGACGCTGATGCTCGACAAGCCCGTGATGTTCCCATCCGGTCGCGCGAAGTTGGCCATGAGTCCGGCGCCAACCGGATCCGCAACGACCGCGAAGACGATGGGGATCGTGCTGGTCGCCTGCTTGGCGGCCATAGCCGCTGGCGTGTTGGGGGTGACGATGACGTCCACCTTGAGGCGGGCCAGTTCGGTCGCAAGTTCGGCCTTATTCTGCCCTTCCGCAGCGAGCGGCGCAGCGAAGAGACTGAGAGCGAGAACGACCGCGAGCCCGATCAGTCGCGTGACACCTCGGGTTGATGGCGACTGCCGGGGAGTCTAGCCGAACGCCACAGCGCGCACCAGCGCCCCGGCTTGGACGAGCGTCGGGAGCGCGTGGTGGTAGCCTACGCTGCGATCCGACCCGCTGAGCCAACCACAACCCAAGGTCCTGAAACTTCGGAGAACCTGAAGGGGGGTGGTAGGATCAAGCCGCCGTAAGGAAAGGAGTTTCCGTGGAGCCCGTCGTCCGTTTGATCCCCCTCGGTGGCCTCGGCGAGATCGGCCTCAACATGATGCTCGTCGAGTCCGGCGAGGACTTGATCGCGATCGACTGCGGCCTCATGTTCCCCGACGACGAGCTGCCCGGGATCGACCACGTCATTCCGGACTTCTCGTACGCGCTCGCGCGGCGCGCGGGGTTCCGCGCCGTCGTCCTGACCCACGGCCACGAGGATCACATCGGCGCGCTGCCGTATCTGCTCCGCGAGGCGGCGGTGCCCGTGTACGGCACCCCCATGACGCTGGCGCTGGTCGCGGAGCGGTTGCGCGAGCACGGGCTCGCCGAGGCGGCGGACCTCCGGACCATACGAGCACGCCAGCGCGTCGAGGCCGGCCCCTTTGGCATCGAGGCGATTCGCGTGACGCACTCGATCGTCGACGGTATCGGCCTGGCGATCGACACGCCTGCCGGCACGGTCGTCCATACCGGCGACTTCAAGCTCGACCCGAGCCCGCTCGACGGCGAGCTGCCCGACTACCGGCGGTTCGCCGAGCTGGGCGAGCAGGGGGTGCTCGTGCTCTGCTCCGACTCCACCAACGCGGACCGGCCCGGCCACACGGGCTCGGAAGTGGAGGTGGGGCAAGCGCTCGCCACGCGGTTCGACGGCGCGTCCGGGCGCATCATCGTCGCCACCTTCGCCTCGCACATCCATCGCGTCCAGCAGGTGCTCACGCTCGCGTCCCGCACGGGCCGGCGGGTCGCGCTGCTGGGCATGAGCATGCAGAGGAACGTGACGATCGCGGCGGAGCTCGGCTACCTGCGCGTGCCCGACGGCGTCCTCGTGCCGCTCGAGGAGCTGGACGATCTTCCGGCGCATCGCCAGGTGATCCTCTCGACCGGCAGCCAGGGCGAGCCGAACTCGGCGCTGGCGCTCATGGCCGCGGCGGAACACAAGTACGTGCACGTCGAGCGCGGGGACCTCGCGATCATCTCCGCCCGGGTGATCCCGGGCAACGAGCGGACGATCAGCCGCGTCGTGAACGCGCTCTACCGCCTGGGCGCGGAGGTGCTGTACGAGGACAACGCCTTCGTCCACGTCTCCGGCCACGCGAGCCAGGAAGACCTCAAGCTGATGTTCAACCTGACGCGGCCCCGGTACTTCATCCCGGTTCACGGCGAGTACCGCCACCTCCTCGCCCACGCGCGGCTCGCCGAGAGCGTCGGGATCGGGCCTGACCGCGTCTTCCTGATCGAGGACGGCATGGGTGTCGAGGTCTCGAAGACCACGGCGCGGCTGGTCGGCCGCTTCCCGGCCGGACGCGTCCTGGTGGACGGCAAGTCGGTCGGCGACATCGGCGCCGTGGTCCTGCGTGACCGCCAGCTTCTCGCCGAGGACGGTCTGGTGGCGGTGTCGCTCGCCGTCGACCGCGACGGTGTGGTCGTCGCGGGCCCTGAGATCGCCTCGCGCGGGTTCGTCTACGTCAAGGAGAGCGAGCCGCTCCTCGAGGAGCTGAAGAAGGCCGTCCTCGCGGCGCTCGCCGAACGCGACCCCGACGCGCCGTGGGAGCGCGACCTCGTGGGCGCGACGGTGCGCTCGGCGGTCCGCCATTTCATCAATCAGCGCTTTCGCCGCAAGCCGGTCGTGCTGCCGATCATTCTGGAGGTCTGATGTCCACACTGGTCTCGACCGACCCCAAGCCCCGCCGGCGCCGCAAGCGCGGCAGCGACCGCTGGCTGAGCGAGGTGAAGGGCATCGTGACGCTGCTCGCCGCGGGCTTCGGTCTGATCGCGCTCGCAACGTTCGATCCCGCCCTGACACCGGCGGAGCAGCACGGCCCGGCCGGACCCGTCGGCGTCTGGCTCGGCTGGGCGAGCTTCCAGTCCTTCGGCTACGCCAGCTTCCTCCTGCCGCTCCTGCTCGGCGCCTGGGGGGCGTCTGCGTTCCTGCGGCCGCTCGTGGTGCGCGGCTGGGTGCCGCTCGCCGGGCTGGCCACGCTGCTCGTGAGCGCGGCCGGGCTGCTCACGCAGACCACGAGCGCGGGGAGTGGCGCTGTCGGGGGCGGCGTCGTCGGCCGCGCGATCACCGCTGTGCTCCACGCGGGCTTCGGCGATGTCGGCACCTGGCTCACGCTCGTCGCGGCGGTGCCGATCGGCGTGCTCTGCGTGACGCGTGTCTCGTACGCCGCCGTGGCGCGCGTCACGACGGCGCGACTCGCGAAGCTCCGGCGCCGCACCGCTCTGCCGGCGTCCGCCGGGCGGGTGGCCGCGGAGCGGCCGCCGGCCGAGCCCGAGATTGTCGCGCTGCCGGTGGTCGTCGAGCCCTCGCGCCCGCGCGGGCGCCTGGCCGAACAAGGACTCGCCTGGCAGGAGACCTTCGACTTCGGCGGCGGCGGCGCCGAGGCCTTCCAGCTCCCGCCGGTGGGGCTTCTCAAGGTGCCGCCGGCGGCCGAGCTCAAGCGCACCCGCGAGGAGCTGCAAGACAACGCCGAGACGATCCGGAGGAAGCTCCAGGACTTCGAGGTCGAGGGACGGATCGTCCAGGTGAGCCCGGGGCCGATCATCACCTCGTACGAGTTCGAGCCCGCGACCGGCGTCAAGATCAGCCAGGTCGTGAATCTCGGCGACGACCTGGCGCTCGCGCTGAAATCCGCCTCCGTCAGGATCGTCGGGCCGATTCCCGGCCGGGGCACCGTCGCGATCGAGGTGCCGAACTCCGAGGCGGTGACCGTCTACCTGCGGGAAATCTTCGTCTCCGCGGAGTTCGCCGAATCCAAGGGACGCCTGCCGTTGGCCCTCGGCAAGGACGTGACGGGCACGCCCGTCGTCGCGGATCTGACCGCCATGCCACATCTGCTGGTCGCAGGCGCCACCGGCAGCGGCAAGTCGGTCGGTCTCAACTCGATGATCTGCTCGATCCTCTACAAGACCACGCCGGCCGACGTGCGGTTCCTCCTGATCGATCCCAAGCGCCTGGAGCTCAGCGTGTACGAGGGGATTCCGCACCTGCTGGCGCCGGTGGTCACTGACTCGAAGGAAGCGGCGGCGCGCCTGCGCTGGATCGTCGGCAAAATGGACGAGCGGTACAAGACCTTGCAGACCAAGCAGGTCCGGTCCATCGAGGGCTACAACAAGGCCGTCGGCCCGGACGAGCACCTTCCGTACTGGGTCGTCGTCGTGGACGAGCTGGCCGACCTCATGGTGGTGTCGGCGGGCGAGGTCCAGACCTCGCTGGTGCGCCTCGCCCAGATCGCGCGGGCGGTCGGGATCCACCTGATCATCGCGACGCAGCGGCCGTCGGTCGACGTCGTGACCGGGTTGATCAAGGCGAACTTTCCGACGCGAATCGCCTTTCAAGTAGCTTCGAAGGTGGATTCGAGAACAGTCCTCGATGGGAACGGCGCCGAGCAACTCCTCGGACGCGGCGATATGATATTCGTCCCGCCCGGGGCGAACAAGCAGATGCGCGTGCACGGGGCCTGGGTCGGCGACGACGAGGTCCGGGCGGTCTGCGATTTCCTCCGCCGCCAGGGTACCGCAGTCTACGAGGAGGTCGTGCTGGCGACCGAGGCGGAGGTCGCCGAGGGTACCGCCGCCGAGCGCGACGATCTGTACTGGGACGCCGTGCACCTCGTGATCGGCCAGCACCAGGCCTCGATCTCGTTCCTGCAGCGGCGGATGCGGCTCGGGTATCCGAAGGCCGCGCGATTCGTCGATATGATGGAGCAGGACCGGATCATCGGCCCGGGCGACGGCGCCAAGCCCCGCGAGGTCCTCGTCGGCCCCGAGTATCTCGCCAAGCGCGGGAAGTGACCCTCGTCTGACGCGGGCCCGGCGGACTCAGCGTCCGCCGCGAGTCTTCGTCGGCCAGACGAGGTCGAGCACCCCGAGGGCCAGGAGCCCGCAGGCGCCGAGCGTCGCAAGCAGGATCGCGACCTCTTCATGCATCCACAGGTCCACGGTTACGATTGAAGCGGATGGGCGCCGTGACCACCAAGAAAATTAGCACCTAGTACCGGATCCGGACACGATACGTGAGCTTGGCGGCCCCCTCCTTCGGCACCGGGATCTGGTACTTCAGCGTGTGGGCCTGGATCTTCTCGTACTGATGGCTCGAGGCCAGGACCTGCCAGTCGCCCGGCACGGGCTCGATGACGGTGACGGTCTGGGCCGCGGTCTTGTGGTTCCGGAGGCTGATCTCCCACTCGATTTCGTAGAGGTTCGAGGCGAGCTTCTTGAAGTCCTTCTGCGTGCGCTCGCCGACCAGGTCGAAGGCGTTGCCCATCTTGATCTTCACGCGCTCGTCCTTCGGCGTGTGGTCGATCCAGTCCTCGCCGATGAACTGCTGGCTGCCCGAGCCATCGGCCTTGTAGACGCGGATCTTGCCCTTCGGCAGCGGCAGGCCCAGGCGGTTCTCCTTGCTGTTCTTGACCTCGAGGTAGACCGCGATCTTCTGGTTCGAGACCGGCACGCCGTAGGCGTTCCGATAGTAGTCCTGCGCGCCGTAGTAGATGAGCTCCTTCGTGATCGGCACCTCGCTCGCCGCCAGGAGCGAGAGCTGCTTGCGCGGGTCCTGCGCCCGGTTGACGTCGCCGGCCACGAGCTTCAGCGCGGCGTTGCCGTAGGTGGCCCCGCTCTTGTTGTCGATCGTCACCCAGCCCGTGAGGTCGGAGAGCGTGTCGGCGGCGTTGAGCACCATGACGTAGTCGGCCTTCCACGTGATGCCGCTCGTGAGATACGACGCTTCAATGCGCTGTGGCCGCGCCGTCTGGTTGCGGAGGAGCCACACGAGCGTGGGCTTGGCCACGAGGTTCTCGGGCAGCGAGGGCAGGACGAGCCGGCCGTAGTGGCCCATGTGAATCTGGCCGTTGATCTCGAAGACCGGCCCGTTGGTCGAGAGCAGCGTCGCCTCGTGGAAGGTGCCGTCGCCCTGGTAGAGGCGGACCTTCCGGCCGACGTACTTCTCCATGAGCTTCTGGCTCGAGAGGAGATCGTACTCGTAGTTCTGCTCGAGGATCTTGAGGCCGAGCGCGTCGGTGAGCGACTTGAGGTGCACGGTGGTCGGATCGATCAGCGCGGCCACGTCCATGAACTGCACCTCGCTCATCCCGGCGGGCAGGCGCGCCTCGCGCAGGTCCTTCACGAGGCCGAGGTTACCGTTGTAGATCGTCACCATGACCTCGCGCTGGTCGTCGCGCGTGACGCTCACGGGCGCCGCGGCCGCCAGCGGCCCCGTCGAGAGCACGAAGGCCAGGGTCAGAGCCATCAGTCGCTTCTTCATCGAGACGTTCCTCCCGATCTTCCGGATTTGTTCACCTGTCGAGTTAGACCGGAGGAGGTGGGGAAAGTTCCCGGCGAGGGCGTCCGGGCGATCAGCCGGTAATTCGTAGACCGATGCGAACCCGGGCGGGGAGCTCGGCGGGCTCGCGGGTGGGCTGCCAGCGACCGAGGCGCGCGAGCTCACGGGCGAACTCCGCGTACGCTTCGCGGGGAATCGTGAGCTCGACGATCGACCCCTCGGGCCCCGAATGCCGCCTGTCCTCGACGCCGCCGAGTCGCGCGACCAACTCGGCGAGGGCGCGCAGGGCCGCATCACGGTCGTTCACCGCCAGGCCGCCCGAGACGTCGGGCGGTGCGGACGACGCCACGGCGGGAGGTGTTGACGCCTGCCTCCGGGCCTTGAGCGCATCGGCGGCCGACTCCGGCGCCGCTGGTGCCGGGCTCTCCCTTGTCTCGAGCAAGTGCCCGGACCGCGCCGGCGGCGCTTCGGTCTTGCCACCGGCCACCATCCCCGCCGAGGGCGCCGGCTCGGCGTCTCTTTGGGAGTTCTGGCGGTCCCGGCGCTGCTCGGTGTCGCCAGACGTATCTCTCAAGGCGGTTGACCGCTGGAGATTCTCCGCGCGGGCCCGGGACGGCGCCGGCGCGTCTTTCTTCTCGATCGACGTCTCGGAAGGTTGCGGCGTGGCGGCGCGCGGCGCCTCGGCCACCGTCGGCGCCGGCGACTCGAGCCGGGCCGCCTTTTGGAGCTCGGGTGTGGCCTGATACAAGTAGACGACACCGACCGTGACCAGGACGACGGCAGCGGCCTCGACCGGCAGCTTCACCGGCCAGGGGAGGAACAGCGCGCGGAGCAGGCGCCGCGGCCAGGACGCCGGTCGCACGGCCTGCAGCACCCGATCGACGAACCCCGCCGGCGCGCGCGCGGGCTCGACCGCGCGCAGCAGCGCGACGGTGTCCCGGAACCGCTGGAGCTCGCGGCCGCAGTCGGCGCACGTCGCCAGATGGGCGTCGAGGACGGCGCGCTCTTCGCCGCCGAGCGCGTCGTCGATCAACGCGGAGAACAGCTCGCGCGTCTCATGGCAGGTCATGGCAAGAACCGTTCGAGCTTCTCCCTGAGGTCCATCCGCGCCCGGTGCAGCCTCGACCTCACCGTGCCGAGCTCCAGCTCGAGCGCCGCCGCGATCTCCTCGTACGAGAGACCCTCGAGGTCGCGGAGCACGACCACGATCCGGCGCTCCTCGGGAAGCTCGGCGATCGCGCGGTGCAGCGCCGCCTCCAGCTCGCTTCGCTCCAGCTCGGCGGCGGGGCTGGCATGGCGGGACGCCAGGCGCGTCAGCGTCTCTTCGCCCTCGCGAACCATCCGTCGCTCGCTCGACGCCAGGCGGTTCAGACATAACCGCGAGGCGATCGTATAGAGCCATGTCGAGAGCTTCGCGTCGCCGCGAAACTCGGCGATCGCGGCGTGGACCCGGACAAACACCTCCTGGGCGAGGTCCTCGGCTTCCGCCCGGCTGCCCAGCATCCGGAGCGCCACGCCGAAGACGCGATGCTGGTAGGCGATCACCAGGTCCTCGAAGGCCCGAGGATCGCCCTGCCGGAGCCGTTCCACCAGGTGGGAGTCATCGCCGATCCGCCCTTCCATCCAGTTAGACCATACCGCCCGCGATGGGTTCCCCTCCGTCGAAATTCGACGAGCGCCGTCCGGGGCGGACGCGTTGCGCGCGCTCGGGGGTGGGCTCATACTGCCGGCGGCCGCGGCGCCGCTGAGACGGTCGCGGACGGCTGGACGAGAGGCTGCGCATGCCCGACGAAGAACGCGCGCGAGAGTTCGCCGGTGCGTGGGTGCAGGCGTGGAATGCCCACGATCTCGACAGGATCCTCGACGATCCCTCCGGCACCGTATCGGGAAAGGCCGCGCTCCGATCCTATTTCCAGCGAGGGCTGGACGTGTACCCGAATCTCAAGTTCGAGCTTCTGGATGTCATGTGGGGACTCACCAGCGTTGTTCTCTATTACGTCAACCAGAAGGGATCGCGAACCGGCGAATACATCGAATTCGGCCCGACCGGCAAAGTCTCCAGGGTCGTCGCGAACTACAACGGGTGAGCGAGCGACATCGTGACCGACGACGAAGGGCAGATCCGCCAGCTGATCGCGCGGTTCGCGAACTCGTTCGACCTGCAGGCGTGGGACGCGCTGAGGGATCGTCTCGCGGAGTCACTACGGACCGACTATTCGGACCTGAGGGGATCGGATCCAGACCGGAGATCGTGGCGCGCGAGCGCTTCGTCGAGCTACGACGTCGAGCGCTCGACAGCCTCAAGACCCACCATCTGGCCGGCAACCCTGAGATCACCGTCGAGAGGTGCCCGCGGGCGATGCCGGACATCCATGGTCATCTGGCGACGAGGCGAGCGCGCGGCGGCGCATTCGACACGCATTGCCTGTACTTCTTCGAGGTCGCCAAGGCCGAGGACGCGTGGCATATCTCGGCGATCACCCAGAAGGTGCTGTGGAACGACGGCGATCCGACCCTGCACGCGGGGGTCCAAAAGGCGTGAGCGGGGGCGCGAACCCCGACGCTGAGCCGATGCGGGCCGGACCGTGCGACGGCGGCCGCCGACGGTCGCGTCAGCGCGCGACGCCGACCTCGCGGAGGTAGCGCAGTACACCCGGATGGATCCGGTCGGTGCGCGGCGCCGCGGCCAGCGTGTTGGCAGCGGTCGTCTCGCGCGCCTGCGGCAGGCGCCCAGCGAGCGCGGCCTCGCCCCGGTGGAGCGCCCGCGCCAGGCGATGGACCACGCCGTCGGGGAGATCCGGGCGCGCAAGGACGAAGCTCCACGAGCCGACCGAGGCGAGCGGCGCCTCGAGGCCCGGATAGGCGCCGGCGGGGACCGTCATCGGCTTGAGGAAGGCGTGCCTCGCGAGGATCCGCGCGATGCCCTCGGCGTCCGGCGCGATGAAGCGCCCGCCGGCCGGTCCCTGCGCGACCGCCACGAATCCCGGCCAGCCCTGGCCTCCGCCCCACAGCGCCGCCACGCGCCCGTCGAGCACCATCGCCGGCCCGTCGCCCGCCCGATCGAGGTACACGGCCTGGAAGTCGCGCTCCTGGTCGAGGCCGAGCCCGTCGAGCACGTACTTGGCGAGGATGACCAACCCCGAGCCGCGGGCGCCGAAGGCGACGGGCTTGCCGCGCAGATCGTGGACTCTCCGGTGAGGGCTGTCGGCGCGCACGACGAACATCCCCGGCGTCGAGTACATCGCCGCGACGATCTTCAGATCAGCCGGTGATCGGCCGATCCCGTTGAACGCCTCGTGAGCGACCTCGCCCTGGACGAGCGCGATGTCGAGCTGTCCGGCCTCGAGGAGCGGGACGTTCTCGGTGCTCCCCTTGGTGTTCCGCTGCTCGATCGCGAGCGTGGGCTCGGTCTCGTGCACGGTGTCGGCGAAGGCCGCGCCGTACACGGGAAAGCCGCCGCCCGGCGTCGCGGTGCCCAGCACGACGACCGTCTTTTGACCCGCTGAGCCGCCGGCCGCTATCGACATGGCGGATACCCTATCACGTCCTCGCGCTATACTCGCGCGGGGCGGTGCGCGCCGCAGGCCGTCGCGGGGCTGGGGCCCCGCCAGGCCGAGGCGCAGCGACAAAGGGAGGAACACCGGCGCTCAAGCCGTATCCCTTCGACCCGGCGAGGGCGAAGCAGCTCTTGGCCGAGGCGGGGCGCCCGAGCGGCATCGACGTGACGCTCTACGCCG